>JAABUL010000150.1_pt1 | contig 141460 bp, 134 predicted proteins | sample 5559151 | NCBI WGS metagenome assembly JAABUL01 (sample SAMN10711876, study PRJNA513368) | rock metagenome | isolation source: Antarctica rocks | place: Antarctica: Victoria Land, Pudding Butte sud | reverse complement strand
GGCGCAGAGTCCGTCGGGCCGTTCCCAGCGTTTCTGCCGTGCCGTCAGGTGATCGAAGTCTAGGACCTGACGGGTGTAGATCACCCGCGCGCCCAGGTCGGCGGCGTGCCGGGCGAAGATGTTGGCGCGCTCTGCCGCCTGTGCGTTGTGCGTGTTGGTGACGGTGGCCCCGCCGAACACCTTGGGGCTGCAGAAGTCGTTCTGAAAGTCGATCATCAGCACCGCGATCTGCCGCGGGGCCAGCGCGTAGAACTCTGCCCGGGGCTCGAGCGCCTCGCTCACTAGTCAAAGGGTAGACCGGAAGCGAACTCCGCTGGCTCGCCGGGCTCGCCTGTGTTGCCCGCAGGTGGAACCTGCTGCGGACGCTTTGGGAGCCGATCGAGCCCGTTCGCCGGGGTCCTCAACGACATGGCATCGCCGCCCACCGGGTGATCGGGCCAGCTGCGCGTCCTGTATGTCGACTGGGACGCCCACCATGGCGACGGTGTCGAGGCGCTGGCCCGGGACAACCCAGAGGCCATGACCGCTTACATCCACAGCCATCCGATGTGGCCGCATCTGGAATACCGGACCGCCGACCTGGCCGCGGCCGCCCGGCGTCTGAACGCCTTCACCACATCGCATTTCGACAGCCGGCTGCTCGCCGGAGGTGCCGAGGGCTACCGGCCGGCCGATCGCACCCCCGAGTTGAAGACCGCGGTGTTCACCACCCTCGCGAGCTCCGAGCATCGCTCATCTGCCGCCAGAACCGGCGCTACCCATCCCTCGCGAACGGAGCATGCTGTTGGTATGCCCCGTGAGCACGACTACAGGATGCCCCTGCAGCAGTTGGAGCACGAGTCGCGTGTGCCGCCAGAACCGGCGCTACCCATCCCTCGCGAACGGAGCATGCTGTTGGTATGCCCCGTGAGCACGACTACAGGATGCCCCTGCAGCAGTTGGAGCACGAGTCGCGTGTGCCGCCAGAGGACCAGTCGAAGTGGTCGAGTCGGCTGAGATGCCTCTGCCTGATCCTCGCGGTGCGCAGCCTGACCGGGACTGGTTCGCTGCCGGAGGGTAAGTGCCGCTCTCGGACGGCGCGAGCCGCAGCCAGCCCCGGGCGGTTACTCGGTTGTTCTCCTTCCATCAGATCACGAGGGTTGTGGCCGTGCGGCCTTCTTCCTCTCGACCGGAGCCAATGCCCATCTGGTTCTCAACCACGTCGGTCCGGTAAGGCCGCTACGTCATCGACGGACCCGCCCGGGTGGGGCAGTGCAGCAATGGGCTGATGTACGCGTCGAACTCGTCCTGCGCTTCGGAGGCATCCCTGACGGGGACCGGGTACCACGTGAGCAGACGGCTGCGCAGCCCCCCCTGGCTTTAGCCGGCGCGTCCGCTCTCGGTTTTCGGGGTTGGCCGGGTCCCAGAGATCACCAACGGCCATGTCGGCACGACGCGAGTGTGGCCGCTCTCAGGACTAAAGGTGCTGCCGTTAGGTTGCCTCCGTGACGGGGTGGGCGAGCGCCGGACCGTGAGGAGCTGTTACCGGTCGCGGATCAGCAGACGTGCGTCATCTGCGGGAGCGACGACTGGTGGTACGTCTATCTTCTGCTAAGCGCGCCTGATTGGGTGCAGGCGCTGCCGTGGGTGGTCAATTGGTTCGGCGTGATGTGCGAGTCCCGCCACAACAGGTTCAACGCGAGCGACGACGCGCCGCTTGCAGCGGCCTACGATGGCAACGACTTCCGTGGCGCCTCCGCGCCCGATGCGGAGTCGTTCTTCCGCGTTCTACGCGCTCGCATGTCGGAGCCTCCACTGTTGCGGCAGGATGCGCAGAACCGACGATAAGCGCCGCTCCGGATGGTGCGCCACCGCCGTCGCGACGACCGCGCGGATCGCGGCATGTGCGGGCGTCGTCATTGCGAGGTAATGACGTCTCCATTCGGACATTCCTCAAGAGCGCCTCGGCTACCGAAGCAATATCTTCGGGTTCGGCGTTGCCCCACAGTCGGGGCCGATAGACACGGGGGTAGGAGTGGCGACGAGGCGTTCGGCTGCGGCGAAGTCTGCGTCGGGTGCCGCGTCTACAGCTCGGAAGAAGACCCCGGCGAAGAAGGGCGGCTCGAAGTCGATCCCTGCGACGACGCGAAAGTCTTCGAAGGAGGTGGTCGATGCGGAGATGGTTCTATGGCGTGTCTTCGGTTGCAGCAATGAATACGCCGGGCGCCCCACACCATTCTGGTCGGTTGAAGAGTCTCGAGGTCCACGGGCGAACGATAGGTTGACGTTGTCCCTGGGCGACCTGCCTGCTGAGTTGACAACGACCCTTCGGCAATGGCGTGCCCAAGCGAACGGCCTCCTCGATCAGATGTTCGGAGGCGTAACTTTCGAGCATAGACTGAGGCGCTACAAGGATGACTTGGCGACCGTCGAGATACCGGAGTTTGATGATCCGTATCCGTCGTGGTTGTCCATTCGGTTTTCCCGCCCACTGCGGGTGAAAGCCCACAAGGGAGCCACGATCGCGTGGTTGGACGAGCCAGCGACCACGTTGCAGATCCTGGCGGAGTGAGACAGCGAGGGTTCGCACTTCCTGGACGGCGTAGTAGCACGGCTCTTTGCGCTTCCACCACAGCTGAATCTTGGGTTGATCCGCTACAACGATCGTCGCGCGTTCCTGACCGCTCCTGGCCGTGCTGCTGTGCGAGAGCCCCGCATCGAGATGTCGGTGAAGGATGCCGGCGTCAGAGTGGGAACGGACTGGGGCAACGCTCCGACGTCGGCACTCGAGAGCCTCGTAACTGCATTGCCGACGGGCAGGCAAGTCGGTCGGCTTACGGCCCTCCCTGCGCGATGGTTGAGCGCGGCGCTTACCGAGAAGGATGATCTTCGGCGTTTTGTCTTTGCTTTCGCCGGCCTTGAGACGTTGTCCACGCTCGCCGAGAAGGACGCGCGGAAGCGTCTTATCGACCGAGTAAGTCACGCGGATGTGACGCTTCCGGTCAAGGAACTCATCTGGCCCAGCAAGAGCGACGACTTCGCCGATCGCAATCTCGTCTTTCGCTTCGCGGCGATGACCTCCGTGTACTCACCATCGTCAGCAGTGGCGGACGTGGCAGCTTTCGCGAAAATCGCGAAGGCGCGGAACGACATGTTCCACGGTTCTGAGAACAGCATCGACCGCGACCTCTCTGTCGAATGCCAAAACTTGCTCCGAAAGTACGTGGGGCTTGTGGCAGCGGACGCGGGAGCGCCGTCGCAGTCGTAGCTAACGCCGGCCCCCGCGGATGACTCAAAGGGTGAGGACAGCACGACGTCCGCTCGTCGGCAGGAGCGCGCGTTCTATCCGATGCCTCGTCGCTCCGGTCGAGGGGTATCGACGATCATCGCGAGGGCGCTTCCGGCGTCCAGAAGCGCCGCTACGCAGCTCTCGGGGGCAACGAGCAAAGCGACATGTGGTAGCCAGTTCTCGATCGTTCGCTCATCGGCCTGTCAGCGACGCCCGCGCTGGGCAAGGGGTCAGCGGCAGTGGCTGCGGGCTTGCCGGTAGCCGACGTCCCGAGTCCTGTGGCGCGAGGACGGAGGTGGGGACCGGTTGTCGGTCAGCGGCGTGCTGGACCGCGCCGTGGTTGTCGACGACGATCGGTTGACCTTGGAAGTGGCTGGGGGGCTGCTTGCACAGCCGTCCGGGGAGGCCATCGAGTTGCGGTCACGGGGTTTCTGCTGTGTCCGCCGGGAGGCACCTTGATCGTCTTGCATCGCGGGAAGGGCTCTTTTCGCTCGGCGTCAGCCACGGGGCGTCGAGGGGCGGCTGCACAGGCGATGACGGTTGGGATTGTCGGTGTCAGCGAGCCTTCGGCCCCGCCGCGACGGTCACCGCGCCGGCATGGCCTGGAGGACGATGGTCGGCGAACAGCGCTGAGGGGGAGGGCCGGATCTGGGCTCGTAGCCCTCTGGGCCGACATGGGCGGGCCGGATCGTCGAACCGCCGCCGAGCGCACACAATTCAGGGACTGGCGGCGAAGACCGCCCATCGCGTGCGTGGTCTGCCGGCCGGCGGCAGGTCCGGCAGCCGTAGGTTGCGGCCGTGGTGGCCGACAGCCGTCCGCCAGTACCATCCGTGCGCGATGACGAACGCGCGATCGAGGGGCGCCGCGTCGGGCTCGATCGCCGGCGCCGGGCATGTCGTCACGCCCGACACTGTTTCCGATGTGGTGGTGGCGGAGGTGGTTCGCCTCTACCGCGACGAGGGGCGCAGCATGGTCGCGGTTGGTGCGGCTTTCGGCCGTGGCCCTGATTGGGTACGAGCTCGGCTGCTGGGCGCGGGCTGCCCGATCCGCCCGGGCGGCGGGGCGCCTGCTTCTGGCGCCGACCTTGACGAGCTTGTTCGATGGAGGGTCGAGGAAGACCTCACCATCGCCGAGGTCGCGGCCCGGGCTGGCCGTCCGGCTGCAACGGTCGCCGAACGGCTCCGCAAGGCCGGGGTGCAGATCGAACGCCGCCGGCGGCGGCTACCCAAGCTTGACCCGTCCGTCTTGCGGAAGCTCTACGTCGACGAGCGCCGGACGCTGTCGCAGGTCGCCCGACATCTGGGCTGCTCCGACGACCGGGCCCGCGCCGGCCTGCTCGCCGCCGGTGTTGAGCTTCGCCCGCCGCGACACCCGCGCGGTCGCCCACCCTTGCCGGCGCTGAACGAGGAGCAGCTTCGTGAGCTCTACGTTGACCGAGGGTTGAGCGCCGCCGAGATTGCCGCGCAGGTCGGCGGCGGCATCAGCCGGGTGACGGCGGCCCTAACAGGTACGGGATCCCCTGCGGCCGGCCAGCCGCAGACGCGTCCCTCGCCTGGACGTCGACGCCGCCACGCTGACCAACCTCTACGTCTCCCTTCGGCTCGACGACACCGAGATCGGCGCTCGCTTCGGGGTCCCGGCGTGGCGGGTCAAGGACCGCCGCCGCGAGCTGGGCGTGGCCCGTCCGCTGGTCCCACCTCCGCATCCCGGACCGCCGCCGGCCCCTCCCGCCGACGAGCTGCGCCGGCTCTACCTCGACCAGGGCCTGCCCAGCGAGAGGATCGCCCGGCACTACCGGACCGCCGCCCCTGTCGTGCGGCGGTGGCTCCGCGAGGCGAGCATCCCGGTCCGCCCCCGCACAGCACGCGAGCACCGACGCCGCCTCGACATCGACACCGTCCGCGATCTCTACCAGGAGCAGGGGTGGACCTCGGCGGAGATCGCCGCCCGCCTGAGCACGCACGTCAACCAGGTCCTGCGCACGCTGCACGACGCCGGTGTGCCGGTCCGCCGCGGCGGCCCCCGGCCGCGCCGGCGACCGGAGCGACCGCCGCTCAGTCTCCTCGCCTCCCTCTACGCCGACCCCGACATCGCCGCTGCGCTTCGGCAGCACAACGTCACCCCACGAGACCATCCCGGCAGCATCGCCGAGCGCTTCCCCACCCCCTTCCCCCTCACCGAACCGCTGCTGCACGCGCTCTATACCGAGCTCGGCCTGTCCGCCCGCCACATCGAACTGCTCACCGGCCAACCGTTCGAGCAGATCCTCGACGCCCTAAAGCGACCGGCTGGCGGTGCATCCACGGCAAGCGCCCTTGCCTGGGTGCGTCAACTGCGGCCGGGCGTACTCGGGACGATCCGGTTCACCATCATGGCTACCGGTTCGGACGGCGCCGTCGCGACGTGCCCCGGCGTGAGCCCACGGGCGACCGGCGGTCCCTCCACCGAGGAAACGGATTTCAAGATCACCCCGGCCCAGCCGTCCGGGCGAGCCCCCGCTGGCCCGCTCCCAGGGGGTCCCGCTGGTCCCCTGTCGACCTCACCGAGCACCCCGTACCAGTGGGGCCGCGTGACCTCCGCGTGACCTAGGCGTGACCTAAAGGAGGGTCACGCAGGGGGTCCAAGGGGTAACGACGGTCAACCGGATCATCCGAAAAACAGGCTTTGACCTGGGGAAACGCTGGAGCGGGTGACGGGAATCGAACCCGCACTGTCAGCTTGTTAAGCTGATGTTCTGGGAGTTGCCGACTGCGCAGTGTAGGCATTTTCCCAGGTCGCCTGACTTCAAATGCCAACCGCTGACGACCCTTCGGGACCAAGTCATGCCCCTGTTACGGGCACGTGTCGGGCACGGACTCGTTCTGGGGCCGCCACGTCAGAGTCATGCTCGAACACCCTCCCGTGAGATCAATCCCAGGTGGCGCCATGCTGGAACCGACAGGCTAACCCTGTCCGTTTCGGATCGCGGCAAGCGCATCTTTCATTTTGTGGGCGGTTGCAAACCGCTCGCTGCGATACGGTGCGCACGCCTTGGCGAGGAAGCCGGCGAGATCCGCTGGCAGATCCGCTCGCACCGTCCGAGGGTCGATCACCTGCTCTCCGACCATCGGCTGCGAATTTGGGTACGGGTGGTGGCCATTGCACAGAAGCTCGTAGAGCATGACGCCGACTGCGAACAAGTCCGTAGACACGTCCCATCGCGTGAGGTTGGCGTCGGGTGCCTGGTAGGGGGGTGTGCCCGACTGGGTGTAGACGGGGTCACCGACCCGCGACGCGATGTTGAAGTCGAGCAGCTTCGATCCAGTTCGGGTGAGCATCACGTTGAGGGGCTTGATGTCGCGATGCACGAGCCCCTTGTCTTGCAGCTCCATCCACTCTCCGTACTCGGCCTCGGACAGCTCACCTTCGTGCTTCTTGCGGTCGAGCTCCTCGATGCGGGCGGCGTCGGGATGGATGGCGACGAGCGCGCCGAGGATGTCGAGAGCGACGTCGATCGCCTCGCGGTCGCGGAGGTGGCGCTTGCCGGTGGCGTACTCATCGAGTGACTCCCCGTCGATGAACTCGGTGATGAGGTACCAGTCGCCCGCAGTCGTCTTACCTGCCCAGAAGACCTCGACGACGTTGGGATGATGGATCTTGCGGAGCGCACCGATTTCCCGTCGCACGGCCTCGTAACCGGCGGCGTTGTCGAACAGCTTGAAGGCGCGCTCCTCGCCCTCCACGTCGTCACGAACCCGGTGTACCGTCGAGAAGCCACCCTGGCCGAGCACGTCGAGAATCTCGAAGCGCCCGTCGATGACGTCACCGACGGCGTAGCCCTTTGCCTTGGCGCCGACTGACGACTTCACCTCTGCCGGGTCGGGTTCCGGCAGAACTTCACTGTCCCGCTGCCCAGGGCCGTCGGCCCGTTCGCTGTCGGCCCTCAAGCGGTGCTGGACGGACTCGTCGCAGTACACGACCTTCTCCGCGGCGTCACCGACTCGGTAGCTGAGGTCGACCTTGCCGAACTCGCCGGCTCCGATCCACGCCTGCTGCTCCTTGACCCGGCGGCGGAGCTCGAGCGCCAACTCGGCGGCCCACGCCAGCGCGTCGTCGGGCACTTCCATCTCCGGGTCCGGCCACAGCAGCTTCAGCAGGCCGTTAACGGTGTTGTTGGCGGCCTTGCGGTCGCGACCACTGAGCCGGCTGCCCCAGTCCAGGCGTCCCTGGGTGACGTCGAGGCGTGACGTGCGACGGAGCTGGCTCCAGCACTCGGCCAGGAAGTCGCTGACGAACCCGAAGTGGGCGGTGAAGTAGGACGGGTCGAGCTTGGGGACGTCCCAGCCGGGCAGGTAGGCGTGGATGCGGTCGTGGAACGCGGTATCGTTCCGCATCTCCTTGGGCATCGGCCCGAACAGATGGCCCCGGCGCAGCTCCTCGACCACATCGACGTCGAAGTTGCCGACCATCACGATCCCGCCGTCGGCCCGAATGCTCTCCTTACCGCGGCTGAACTCGCCGGACTCCATGTAGCCCTTGAGGATGTTGACGCCTTCCTTGGTGTCGAACGAGACTCCCGACACCTCGTCAAAGCAGATGACGTCGTACTGGGCGACGAGGCCGCGCCTGCCCGTCGCGTTGTTCACGAACATGTTGGCGATGGTCGCCTTGCCGCCTGACACCAGATGCGCGTAGGGCGACACCTGCTGGAACAGGTGCGACTTCCCGGTGCCGCGAGGCCCCAGCTCGACGGCGTTGTAGTTCGGCACCACGAACGGGACCATGCGAGCGATGAGGACGTCCTGCTCGCGGCGGCTAAACCGTGACGGCTCGAAGCCGACGCTGCGCAGCAGCAGGTCACGCCACTGATCGAGGCTGAACCGGGTTCGTCCGTGGACGAAGCTGTCGAGCGCGTCGCGGGTCGACATCTGGATGGGGCGCACTGACTCGACTCGGAACGGCTGCCCGGAGGACTCGCGGGCGAGGGCGGCGATGTACTCGAGGGTAACCTCGGCGTAGAAGCCGCCCGTGAGCATCCGGTCGTGCTCGTTGACCAGCTCGTCGGAGATGTGGATGCCGCTGAGCTGAAGGCTGGGCAGCTCGGCCTTGTAGGCATCGGCCTTGGCGTCGAGACGGGCGCGGAGCAGGTCGATGATCTTGACCTTGCCCTTCTCGCGGGCACGCGACTTGAACAGCTCCTCGTCGCCGGCGCGGACGGTCCGTTCCTTCATCGACCGCTCGACAATGGCGAGTCCCTCGGCGATCTCGTCGGGGTCGGTGGTCGCGCAGTAGCGGCCGAGGAGGAACTCACCCACGTAGGTCGGAACCGGGTACTGCCCGCGGAACTGCTGGGCCAGGTCCTTTCGGACGAGATAACCCTCGAAGACCTCGGAGGCGAGCTGGTCGAGATCGTCGAGACCGGCGGTCACCGGTTCCTCCCCACGACAACTTCGCGCTGGGCGAGGATGCGGCCATCCTCGGCGACAAGCACCAGGTGGGCGCGTTCGCCCTCGTGTTCCTCGTCCGGCACGACGAGCGACAGCTTGCCCGCGCTCGAGGTCTCTTTCGCCTGCTCGGCGATGCTCGACTTCGGCTCCGCGGGAAGCCCACGGATGTCGACGAGCACCTTGTCGGTGACGCCGCTGAACTCGACGCGGCACTGCAGCCCCAGCCACTTGATCTTGGTAATCTCCGGCCCACCGGTCATCGCCGCCATCGCGCCGGCCGTCACCGTGAGTCGGGGCACGATGCACTCCTGAGGGCTCACGCCACCGTGCTCGTACTCCTTGTTGGACTCGAAGCAGGTTACGCCCGGTGCCAGCGCGATGCGGACGTCTTGATCCCAGAACCACGGGACCGTGGGCGCCTCGACGACGGCTCCCTCCTTCAGCCGGGCGCATCTGCCCTTCTTGATGACGGTCGCCACCGGCGGCAGCTCCACCTTCTCCATCCCGCCCGGCAGTAGGAGCCACCCGTGGTCCGTGACGACGTCGATGCGCTGCCAGCCTCCGTCGAGCAGCTCACGGATGCGGGCGGCGATGCGATCGACCTCCTCGTCGAGGTAATCGACGAGCCGGCAGCCGAACTTGTGTCCCCGATCATCGACTTCGCCCGCCTCGGCCCACGCCGTGCCCGAGGGATCACCCAGTTCCGTGCCGAGGACTTGCACGTGGTTTTCGGCCATCAAGGTACGCAGCACCTGGATCGAGGCCTTCGTACCGGTGACCGCGTTGGCGGAGTGCAGATCGGGCCCGGCGACAAGCGCTCCCTTGGCCGCCGGGACGAGCGCTGGCTTAGCCGTCTGCGTGACGGTGGGCAGCGCAGCCAGACTTGTCGTCGTGGCGACGTCGAAGCCGGCACCCACCAGACGATCGTGCACCCGGTGGGCAACGTCGAGGCGCAGGCCGTCGACGAAGACCGTGACCGCGCCCTTGGCCGTAGACGCCGGCGGGCCGGGCTCGTAGGTGCGCGCGTTCGCCATCGGCCCGATGGCTGCCTGGAGCGCCTTGGCGGCAGCGTCGAGCCACGACCGGTACAGCGCAGCGATGGCCGCGGACACTGCCTCCCGGTCGGCATTCGTCTTGACCGCAGCCAGCGCGCGAAGCGCCGCGTCGTCAGCCCGCCAGCCCCACGCGGCATAGTCCGCCGTCAGCACAGCAAGGTCGCCCGAGGCGAGCGGCTGGGTGGTGAGCTCGGCAAGGAGCACGAGCTGTTCAAGCGCGAAGGCGAGCGGCGCCAGCTCGAGATCCGCCCAGACCGTTCGCCGACGGACGCCGTGCTCGGCATCGAGCCGGACGACCTCCTTCCGCGCCCCTTCGACCGTGAGCGCCTCGAAGTCGCGCAGACGGTGACGCAGCTGATCCTCGGCCATCTCGTTGTCCTGCGGCCACGCGTCAGCTCTTTCGACAATGAGCTCGTAGGGACGCGCCCTGCGAAGCTGGTCGACGATGCCCGGGTAGCGGTCCGGCGTCTCGGCGAAGCGCTTCCACACATGGACCCAGCTGCCCTTCCGGTCGCCGAGCTTGCGCGCCGCGGACACCTCGCCGTCGAGCGTCGGGTCGAACCCGTAGTCCGCCTTGCACTGCTGCACGAACGCCGTCCACTGCGGTGCGTCGAGCCGGTCGCGATTGTGGGGGTCATCGAGCCACCCGAGCAGGATGCGAACCGGATCAGGGTTGACGAGGTCGCGGAAGTAGTCGGCATCGAGCACCTGCGTCAACAGGCGGTCGACGCGCTCATCGAGCAGGCGGTCGAGCGCCAGCGCCAGCGCTGCGCTCGTGTCGGCATCGTCGGTGACACGCAGGCCGAGACCGCGATCCGGGTGCGACAGCAGCGCTCGCACGGACCAGTCGCGGTTGTTCGGGTGTGAAAACCACTGGCTCCGGTACTGGAGTTCCGCGATCGGCGCGATCTCGGCGGGGCAGCTGTCAACCGCCCGCAGCGCGCTGCGGGCGACACCCGGCAGGTACACGATCGGCGTTCCCGGGGCGAGGCCGGCGTCGACGGTTCCGGCAACGACACAGCGCACCCAGTACGCCGGCCCCCGCCGGGCGGTCGCGTCGAAATCGCCGAGGGACACCACGGGCAGGTGCTCGCCAACTCGGTTGACGATCGAACTCCATTGCCCGGTCTCGTCCGGCCACAACAGCGCGACGGGCGCCTCGTAGGCGTCGGCGTTGTGCGCGAGCGCGTCTGATAGCGTCGCAACGAGCCGATCGAGGACGGTCTCGCTCATGCGCGGCCGGCCCGCTTCCGTGCGTCGAGCTTGGTGGCCAAGCTGAGGTGCGTGTCGTTCTCGCGCTCGGTGCCGTTGGGGTTCTTGCCCCGGTCCTTCTTCCAGTGGATGTTGAACGGCGCCCGGAGCACACCCGCCTCGACGAACGGGCGCACGTTGAGCCGCACCCCGTCGTTCACGTCGGGCTCCCAGCCCACCGGCTGCTCGTGTATCTCCTTCCACCGCACGAAGATGTCGAACGGCTTCTCACCCTCGATGATCAGCTCCAGCTTGCGCTGCAGCGCCAACGCCGCCGACAGTCGAGCCTCCGCACCGGCCGCGTCGTCCCGCACGCCGGCGCGCTGCCGCTCGACCCAGTCCTGGCCCAGATATGTGTAGGTCAGCTTCTCCAGCATCTTGCGGTCGAGGCGGTGATAGTTCACCAACGCCGAGAAGCCATCACGAAGCCCGTCCCACACATGCCACACGAACGGCCGATTGCCGAACAGCGCGCAGTGCTGCTTGAAGAACTCGCCCCGCAACCAGTCAGCGACGTTCCTCTGCTTGCTCCCCGCCTGATCGAGCAACTCCCTCACGCGCGCCGGCGACCACGACTCCCCGTATGACGCGGCAAGCACCTGCTGCACCTGATCCGCCGCGGGGGCCTCACCCGCCACCGACGGCAGGCACACGATCCCATCGGCGTCGGCGAACCCGTCGAGATCATCCGACTCCGCCTGCTCCGGCCACCGGTAGCCAACGAGGCGAGCCACCGCCACCTGCAATGGGGCCGTCGACACTTCCGGCCGACCCTCGAACAGCCACTGGGTCGGGTCGTCGGACCACGGCTCTGGCAGGGGGCCGTTCGTCTCGGCGACTTCGCGCCAACGATCGATGTCGAACGGCACTTTCACGAGCGTTCGATTCGTTACGGCGACCTTTTGGTCGATCTTCCGCACGGCCTCGGCAAACTCCGGGGAACTGCAGAACGCCCAGATCGCTGGAACGAGGTCCGCTGATCGAGGTGAGATCACGGCCGCGTTCTTCTCGAATAGGCCTTGGTGGTAGAGGCAGCACGCGAGACCCCCGACCTGACCAACGAGAACACCCGGTCGGCCATGGGCCATGTCGCCGGCGAGAATGGCAGCACCTGTCTTCGCGAGCTCGTGCAAAATCCCACGGCCGCGTTGCCAGCAGACGACCTTTTCCATGCCTGCCCATGCTCGCGTGTCAGATGGAGACGATTGCATGAACTCCCAGTCTCGGTGTGGGAGCGGACGCTCCCAGAAGGAGCGGATGAATCGCGGTGAGTCCTTTGTGCCAAGGCCGTGGATACCGTCCGCGAGGGTTGCCAGCAGAGCGTGGTTGCCGAGGTTGCTCAACACAATCCGGTGGTCTGCATTATCGAGTTGGTTCCGCTGGTTGACGGGCAAGAGGGGGGCTTGCTGGAGCGCGGCGGCCTTCCCTTGGGGGCCGTGTTCTCGAGCCACATCAATCACCACGAACGAATGAGCGCGTTCTACTCTCTCATTACCTAGGTGGACGAGAAGGGGTTGAACCACCTCGCCAGAGATCGTTCCGAACGCGCCCGGGCCAAGGCGGGCCACAATCGAAAGCGTCGTCCGCTCAATGAGGGACCGTCGGAGCTTGGTATACGACGTAAGCGTGAGCCATGGCTGTGGCGTCACGAAGGCGACGTCTCCGCCGCGCTCGATCCAGGCCAGCGCTCGCTCCAAGAAGACGACGGCCAACTCCCAACTTGACTGCGGGTACGCAGCTTCGACGTAGCGCTTGAGCGTCGGTGACAACCGTCCCTTGACGAGAAACGGTGGATTGGTCACGACGAGGTGGTACTTCCTTGCTAACAGCGGGGCCGCCCGCATGATCGATGCGGCATCGGCGCCCAGTACGAACGATGCTGGGTCAGGGTTCTCACGTTGTAATGCGTCGGCAAGGGCCGGCGCGATCTCGTCCCAGTCGACGTCTTCGAGAGAGGTCTGGAGACCGGTGGGATCGCTGATCTCTGTTGCGCGCTGCGGATCGATCAGCGAGCCCAGGGTGTCCGCATCGCGAAACAGGATGTGCAGGCGAACGAGCGCGTTCTCGAGACGCTGATCACCGCCCGCCAGAGCCTTCCACTCCTCGACCGGTGCCTTCACTGGGATGCCGGAGCAAGCGATGTTCGGCACGGGCAGCTGGCGCCAGCCACCGCCGGCCTTCCAAGCCTGCAGCGCCACCGCGAACATTGCGATCTGGACGCAGCGGGGGTCGAGCTCGAGGCCGAAGAGGTTGTCGCGCAACACCACATCCTGCGCGTCGACGGGTGAGAGGCCCTCTTCCTCGGCGCGCATCTGCCACAGCATCGAGAACGCCTCGACCAGGAAGTGACCGGACCCGCAGCAGGGGTCCATGACCGTGACCTCGGCGACCCGGTCGGGCCAGCCGTCGACGGAGCTGGCGGCGGGCCGGCCGTCATCGTCGACGCGGAGGTAGTCGAAGTCCTTGACCAGCGGGCTGGCGGGACGGCGGGCGGCCCACCACGCGCCGAGCGAGTTCTCGAGCAGGAACCGGACCATGTAGTTCTCGGTGAACAGCTGGGTGACGGGCCCGAGATCGGCGCCGCCGATCTTGCGCTCCGAGGCGTTGACCTCGTCCTTCTTGTCCTTCTGCCAGAACTGGTACACCCAGCCGAGCGCATCGTCGACGGCGAAGGTCTCCGCCGGAATGGCGTCGAGGATCTGCTTCAGGGCGTGCCGGCCCTCGGGGGCGAGGCGCAGCCGGACGCAGGGGTCGTCGATGCGGAAGATGCCAGGGAGGATCTCGGCGGCGAACCGGGCCGCCACCGACCAGGCGTCGGGCTCGCCCAGCTCGGCAGCGAGCTCCTCGCAATCGGCGAGGGTGACGGGCGCCTTGAACGACGGGTGCAACAGCAGGTCGTTCTCGGCGAGGAACCGGGCGAAGAGGAGCCGGTGCCACTGCTCGTACGCACACTCGGCAACGAGCAGTTCTCGGTCGCCGCCGAGCTGGCGCCACTTCGCGCGCAGTCCGTTGCGCAGCGCCGACTGGGTGGCGTCAAGGTGCTCGGGGCGCCGGTCGAGGAACACCCCGAGCGCCTCGATCGCCGCACGCGACGCACCCTCTGCCGCCCGGCGGGCAGCAAGCACCGACGCCTCGAGCTGCTTGCGATGGGGGGAGGACAGGGCACGCATGGTCACAGGAGGACCGTCCTGCCGTCGGCGAGGTGGGGCTGGACGCGAGAGCGGAGCTCGTCGATGTAGCGGTCGAGATCGTCACTCGTTTTGATCGTCGCCGACGGCACGGCGACCGAGACGCTCTCGGGTTCGAGCTGCTTGGCCGCGCGTTGGCGAGCTTGGTTGCGTTGGTGGCCGACGAGGCTGATCCGGTCCTGCCACGCCCTCAGCGACGTCTGGTCGAGTGCGTCTAGCAGGCGGGCATCGCTGGTGACGTCGGGGGGTGGGACCGCGACGAGCTTGGCGTCTTTGAGGATCGCCTCGCGGACGGCTTCGTCCAGTTGCGTCCACTCGGGCCACGCCTGCAGCTCTTCGATCGCGGCACGCTGCGCCGAGGCGAGGCTGTCGGCGCGCTGCAAGACCTCGCTGCGCAACGCGGCGGTGACCTGCTTCAGTAGCGGCGCGATGGGATCGGGTTCGTCGAGGAGCTGCCGTCCGGTTTGGATGGCGGTGATCGCCGGCTCGATCTCGTTCGCCACGGCGAGACCGTCGGCATGGCGGGCAAGACGCTGGAGCTCGGCCCATTCCGTCTCGCGCTTGGCCCGCTGTTGGTCCGCCGCACGCCATGCGTCGAGGTCGGCGCTGAGGCGATCGTGATCATCGGCGACGGCACGGAACCGCTGGTTGCCGCCAAGGGCGAGGAGCGCGTCGACGTGATCGGTGTCGGGGCCCTCGGGCAGCGGCGGCGGCCCGCCGGCACGTCTGGCAAGGTCCTTCAGCCGCTGGAGCAGGGCGGAGATCTGGGCACCCTCTTGCCCGGCTTCGTAGGCGATGCCGGCCGCGGTCAAGAGCCCCCTCAACGCGAGACGCTGACTGACCGACGGCGGCTCGTCCTCCTTGTAGAGGGTCACCTTGCCGATCTGAGTCGGGAGCAGCTCCTTCGGGCCCCCAAGGCCCTTGCCGTCCAGAGCCGCACGGATGTTGCCGGCAGCGAGCAGCGTCAGCACCGCTCCGCTGATGGCGTCCTTGGGCCAGCCGTACGGCGGTGCCAAGAACCGCTTCTGCAGGTCGCCGCCCTTAGTTCCCGCCGGGGTCACCGCCGCCAGCACTTCCTTGCACACCGCGTTCATCGTGGGCTCGCCGTGATGCCCGACAGCGTCGAGCGCGTCCGGTGCACCGTCGCGTGCCTTGGTGACGACCTTTCCCCAGTTCGGGTTGTCGCCGGCTACGAACTTCGGGAACATCCGAATGAGCGACCGACCGGCAGCGGTGTCGACCGCGTCGCGCAGGTTCGACGTCGTGACCTCCGAGCCGCCCCCTTGGAAGACGCGCGCTCGGGCGACCACCTCTTGGAACAGCGTGGTGAGTCGCTCGTCGTCGGAGACCTTGCGGGTCTTCATGGCTCGCTCCGCCGCCTTGCCCTCGTCGGTCTGAGGGGACGGGCGGCGGAGGGTGTCGTCGGCAGCGGCAAAGCCGGCGAGCGTGTCCTTGATCTGGTCGACCTCGTGCTTGGGTAGACACACGAAGACGATCGGGCTCTCGTCGCCCGCCTCGGCGGCGGCCTTCTTCACTGCCGACTCCGCCACGGACCACTCGTCACGGATCCATACTGGGACATTGTCTACCCCAGCCGGCGGTTCTTCCTGGCCCCAGTGAACGTCGATCTTGCGAGGCGTCTTGCTGGTTCCGTGGATCAGCTTGAGCCCGCCGAGCGCGCTGTCGACGGCGGCCATGAGCCGCTCACTGCGGAGCTGGTTCATGCGGGTGGCGTCGTCGCGGATGGCGGCGAGTCGGCTGCGGTAGTCCTTCTCCCACTCCGCGCCTTCTTCGGTCTGGAGTCGATACTCGTCGTCGATGCGCATGAGCCGGCCGACGGCGACGAGCCGGTCGAGCATCTCGGGAACTCGTTTGCGGAGGCGTGCGCCGTCGTCGGCCAGGTCCTCGACGAGGAGGTCGGCGAGGTAGGGGGCGGTGGCGCGCAGGCCGGTCTCGCCGCCGATGGTGCGCGCCGGGATCTGCGAGATGAGGAAGATCAACGAGCAGATTCGGGACTTGAGCACGCCATCGGGTCCGTCGATCCGCAGGGTCCGGATCAGCTCGTCGATCTCCTTGAGGAGCACGCCGCTTTGCAACATGCCGGGTGACTGCTCCTCGTACAGGAAGTCGGCGCCAACGACGTGCCCGACCGGCGAATCGGCGACGTTGGCGGCAGCTTCGTGAACCATCCGGAGTTGGGTGCGGAGCTGGCCGCCCTTGCCGGCCTTGTCGATCGCCCGCAGGGCCATCTCCCAGAACCGGCGGCGAGTGGGCAACAGCGGATAGTCGGGCACAAGATCCGGCTTGTCGGCCGCCTTCGGAGCGAGCTGCGTCCCGCCGAGGTGCTTGTCGATCTCACCGCTCACCGAGTCAAGGGTCGACTTGAGCTCCGGGACATGCTCGGGCCTCTTGCGCAGCACGACCTCACGCACGACGGTCTCGACATCGACGTCGGACAGGCCTACATGAACAGAGAAGCGCCCCATCAGCCGCTGGAGCGTGGGCGTCGACGTGAGGCCCTGTTGACCGGTCGCGACGAAGAGCACCTGGCTCTCGAATCGCCGGCTGCAACCCTCGACGAGTTCACGCACGTCCCTGGCCTTGTCGGCGTTCTCATCGATGTACTCCTGCATCTCGTCCAGTACGACGAGCACGAGCGGCAGCTGGCCCGGCTTGGTCGACTGCAACCGGAGGACGTCGTCCATCGCGTCGAACATCTCGTCCTCGCTGACGTCGCCGGTGGTCGGCGGGAACTGCGTTCTGAGGAGGTCGCGTACCTCCTTGGCTGAGGTCAGGCCTAGATCGGCGGCGAGAAGTGCTTCGGCGATGAGCGTGGAGACGTGGAGGTCGTGGATTTCCTTCTCATAGGTGCGGCCAGCCGCCTCGACTGCCGCCCGGATGGACCCAAAATGTCCGTTCTCCTGCGCCCACATGGTGAACCGAGCTCGCGAGTAGTCGGTCGGCAGCCCGGCGCTCTCGAAGAGCACCGAGAGAAACGCCAACCGCGCAGCTTCGGGGCGCCCTTGGCCGAGATCTCCGGCAGCCGACCACAATCCGCCGAGACGCTTTCCGGCGTTCGACAGCTCGGTGAAGTGGTCGGCTATGGCAGTCGGCAAGTTCACGAGGTCGCGAGCTCGGTCACCTCCGGGAAGGACGACGTCGCGCCAGAGCTGCTCGAGCATGCGGACGAGGTGTGACTTGCCGCTCCCATAGAACCCGCTCACCCAAGCCGCGGGCTGCTGCGGTTGCGGCAGGTTGGTGAGGAACGTACCGAGGATCGTCTCCAAACCACGCTCGTACTCCCCATTGCACACGAAGCTTTCGAGCTCCCAGCGCAATACGTCCCACTGCTGGTCATTCTTGGGCTGCAGCACCGTGGCGACGCCGTCGTTCGGGATTTTCCCGGCCGTCGGGTCTCGGTAGAACAGCTCTCGGTTGGTGGTGGTCATCGACCGCTCCCGTTCGCCTTGATCGGAGTCGCCAAGTAGTTCCATCCATCGCGGGCATCGAGCAGCCGGAATCTGTTCCCCTCGTGCTCGCCCGGGAAGAAGACAAGCAGTCGACCGGCGATTGTGTCGTTCACCGCGTTCAACAGCGCAGAGACCTTCAGCGCGTCGCCCAGCCCGAACAAGGTGCCCGCGCCGAGCAACGCCACGACGCCGTTCGGGTCGTCGTGCGCGGCGATCGCCGTACGAACCTCCTCGACGAGATGCGCGAAGAACGCAGGGAGGCCCGACTCCAGCAGGTCGGGATCCTCGAAGTAGGCATCCCGATACTCGTGGCCCGCCATCCACGTCTCGAACGACTTCGTAACGTCGACCAGCGACCAGGAGTGGTGCTCCTCGAGGGTCGCCGTCTTGAACGCCGGCAGGTGCAAGCGGAGCCGCCGCTCCTGCTCGGGTGGGTACACCGCCATCCACACCCGCTGCGGCGGCGCCAGGTTCCGCTGCCACCGCAACGCGACGAACTTGCGGTAGGCGGTGAGGAGGTCGTCGACGTAGCTCACAGGAGACGAGCCTGCCTTTCGGTCTGGAACGGCCGCAGCAGCTCGCGGAACCCGACCTCGATTACCCCGCCGGCGTTGCGCAGTTCCAGCATCCCGTGCTGCGATGCCGTCGTAGCGAGCTCAAGGAGATGGGACGGGGGCTGATCGAGCACCCTCGCCCAAAGCGTGTCGAAAAGGCCTGGTCCGGAAGCGCCCGTCAGGTGACCGAGCAGGAGGGCGTACGCGACATCGGCCGGCCGGCACGTCGCGCGAGTCCGGACCTTGGTAGCAGCTCGACGCGCGTCCGTCAGGTGACCGGTCTGCTTCCACGACGAGAACGTGTTGCGTCCGACCTTGGCCAAGGTGCCAGCGCCGTAGCTGTCGGGAAACTGCTCACCGACAACCATCGCGAGGTCCGCAGAGGTGAGCGTGTCGCCCGGTCGCGTGCGGGTGATGGCCATGCTACTGGCCCGGAAGACCGGATCCCGGGCCAAGGCACAGAGGCCGGCGAGCAGCGGGCGCGCGTCGCGGTCGAGCGGCCAAAGGTCGCGCAACGCGCGGAAGAGCAGCGAGTCGGGCCGGAGAAGGTAGAGCTCGCGCAGGTAGCGGAAGGTCCGCCTTCGCGCCCCATCGGTGTCCTTGCTGAGCACATTGGCGTCGAGTGCAGCTTCCTCGTAGGCCGCGGCGGCCTCGTCGGCCGGCACGGCGTCGAGCAACGCTGCGAGCGCGGTGACCACGATGGTGTGACTGGTGTTGGTGCCGCCGCTCACGTCGCCGGGCACGATTTCGCGCGCATGCGCCTCCAACGGTATGGATTCCGTCACTGTCTTTGGCCCGCTCGCACGAGTCTTTGCGACCGCCAACGCTCGATCTCGGTTCGAAGCCAGAGTTTGCACCGACCTTGACCAAGATCGACAACCGGCCGCGGCATGCCTGGGTAACGGCGTTGATAAGCCGACACCGTGTTCCTTTGCGCTAGCCCGAGCAGCTCGGCCACCGCTTGCGCATCGATGAGGTCCTCAGCGTCTAACAGGCGTGACACGCGGAGAGCCTACAAGCGTTGACTCTCGGTCGTACAGCGAATACCCAGACAGAGAAAGTCACGGCGATCGGTCGCTTCGCACCCGGTTTCGGCTGAGGACGGCCGCGAAGCGGCCGCCCGCAGGCCGCGCCCTTGATGTGAGCTACGGGCCGGTGCACTCTCGCCGGGAGGTCGCGGGCGAGGTACGACGATGCCGCCTGCGTCGCAGCGGCGACTCGAGCACGGTCAGCCACGAGGGTGTCGAGACCGGCATGACCGCGGCGGTCCGGTGCTGGGCCAGCCGCTATGCCGGAACTGCTTTGACTATCCAGAGACCGTGCTCTGGAACGCGCATGCGGGCGCGCTGTGGAACCGAACCGTCATCGGCCTCCGCCGTGCACTTGCGCGGCTCGCACGAGTGAGGGTCCGCGACCTGAGCGAAGTCGCGCGTGTTTCGTTCATCAAGGTCGTTGAATACCAAGCCCGCGGCGTCGTGCACCTCCATGCCGTGGTCCGCCTCGACGGTCCGGATGGCGGTCGCCCAACCTCCCCGCAGCGAGGACTCGATGTCGCTGTCCTCGCCGAAGCGCTACGCGACGCTGCTGCGGCGGCCTCGGTACCGGTCGACAATCCGGACGGCACGCAGGATCGGGTCATGTGGGGGACACAGCTCGACGTACGCCCGCTGGCCACGCACGACCAGGACGAGCGCGTTGGCGCAGTTGCGGCGTACATCGCCAAATACGCCACCAAATCCACCGATGCCCTGGGCGCCCTCGACCGCCGCATCCGCACTCGCCGAGCGCGTCTTGACCATGGTCGACGAGTGGTGCCGGTGCCCCAAGATGCAGGCCACTCTGCGAACCTCGGTCACGTCTGCTGACGGGTCCAATATGCGATCATCTTGCGTCTCAGCAAGTCCAGTTGGTCGTCTTGAATGCGCCCTATACGATTATCGTTTGCTCGGGCGGTGGCGTAGACGGCGTCGGGGTTACCCGACATGACATCCTCTCCGGGGTCGACGAAGTGCAGGTTGAAAAGTGCCGCAGGCAGGTAATAAGTCTCGTCGAGTAGGATGAAGCATTCGCCGTATGGCTCGGTTACGCCCAGAAAACACACATCGAAAGGGCCCAGCCGCGCAGCAGAGGATCTCATGCGTTGCCGATCCTCGTCGCCGACGGCACGTAATCGAGCGAATTGAAGCCTCGGGATCTTCGGGCGCATCGGGTCAGTCGGGTGAGGTTTGTCCATCGCGCAGTCGTGCGTCAACAACACCGCCGGACCCTGGTCTTGCACGAAAGCGACGGTGCCGTCCTCTTGCAGGGATGCATCCACGATCGGCACCGAACTGAAGATGTCGCCCTGGCCAAGCCACGGCAGGCAAGGTCTCACGGGCAGGCAGTCTTTAGCGTGGGGCCTACCAGCGGTCCTCGTCCTCGTCCACAGGATGCAGCGACACTGGATTCAGGTCTGACTCGTCATCGTCCCAGGCGATCACGACGGCCGCGAGCATGCTGGGCGGTCTAGCCTCCTGCAAGTGGGTGATGCGGTGCCACACCACCGACGTGTCTGAAAGCCCGCTAAACAAGGACAAGCGCAGATCGGAGATCACCGACGCGGCGTCTCCTCGAAGTGGGGGCCGTAGCGCAACATCGGCTAGCGGTCGTTCGGTAACGATAGGCATCAGCGAATCAGTCCTCGGGTCCCGTCAGTAATGCACGCCTCAAATGTATGGTTCTTCGCCTCACGAAGCACGCCGAGCCGCCGTTCCAAGTCTGCCTCATTGTCGCTGCCAGCGAGGTCAAGATCTGGCTCTTGCGATACGTCGATGTCAAGGATCAGAGATGTTGTGTTCGGATCCGGCGGCGGAACGGTGGTGGATGTAATCGTTGCCATCGTCCCGTCGGTGCGCAAGGGCACCCGTACCTGGAGAAAGTAACTGAAGATCGACTGCGGAAGATAGGTCGACACGTCGATCGCGGTACGTAGATAGTCCTTGATTTCGACTTGGCTCGATGGGATGTCGATTCGGTTGACGAACCGGACCCCCAGCCGCGTCAGGCGAAGCGGGTGAGCCACTTCCCTATAGCGACACCAGTGGATCATGGCCTCCTGGTGTAGGTGTTCCCAACGTGTGTAGGACCCCTGCCAGCTGTAGGCGCAGCCGGCTTTGCCGACTAGCAGCAACCGGGAACCGTCCAGCCGTCTATGTACGAAACCAACTTGCTCGCCTGTCGTCTCGGCACGGACACCGTCGGCATCTACGAGGACCTGGCTTGCTACGTTGAAGTTGCCTTCCGGGGGTGCGAAGTCACCGTCCGGCCTGATCTTCGCGATGTCGTCCAGAGTCACCTCAGTGGGCAGCGCACACCGGAACTCGATAATTGCCTCGACGATGGGTGCGTGGTCATAGTGCGCCCCAGACTGAATAAGTTGCGGGATGTCGAACGGCCCACCGTTCGCTGTGCCTTCACTCAGCTAGACCGCCCCCTCCTCGCGCAAGCACGCGGGCGGCGCGTACGCAGGACCACCCAGGACAATGGCAACACAGCCCCAGCATCCCATGGGTACCATAAAGCGGAGACGTGCCCCGCCTTGGCCGTGCGTTGTGAAAGCAACGCGTGCAGATCTGTCCAGCGCGAACGGCGTGGCATGAGTTGTAGGGGATGAGAGTGGTCGTATGCGACAGGGGGGCACGTAGCGGGCACGTCACGCCTGCTATCAAGCGAAGTTGCGCGCTTGCACGTCTTTATAGAGCCGCTGACCTGCCCTTTTGCCTGGAGCGGGTGACGGGAATCGAACCCGCACTGTCAGCTTGGGAAACTGGGGCAGACGAGGGCGGTGACGGGGCGGCGGCGCGGCTCGACCGCTGGCCGCAGGTGGCCCGCTGCACCCCGGCCATGGTCCACCGACGTCATGTGTCGCTGACAGCCCTACGGGCCGGGACATCAGGCGGGCCCAACCGTCTTAAGTCCCCATCAGCGCTCGCGATGACGCGGTCGGGCCGGCCGTCGCCGTCCACGTCACCGAGTCCCTGCGTGACCGGCCTCGAGGAGCTGACTGTGCGTGATCGTCTCTGCTGCCGACGACCGACACCAAGCCGTTGTAGGCTCTAAGCCATGGCCCCTCAGGATCGCTGCTGGGTCCCACCAGGCTCCTGACCTGGCCGTTCGTGGTCGGGGTGACAGGATTTGAACCTGCGGCCTCTTCGTCCCGAACGAAGCGCGCTACCAAGCTGCGCCACACCCCGATTGTGCGAGGCAGAGTCTAGCCGACCTCAGCCGGCGTCGGTGCGTGCGACCAGGGTGAGCAGGGTCGCCTCGGGCGGGCAGGCGAAGCGGACAGGGGCGTACGGCGAGGTGCCGAGGCCGGCCGACACGTGCAGCCACGTCCCATCGGCCGACCGGGACAGCCACCTGGCCCGGGACCGGTCGATGCCGCAGTTGGTGACCAGCGCCCCGTAGAACGGCACGCGCAGCTGGCCGCCGTGGGTGTGCCCGCACAGCATCAGGTCGTAGCCGTCGGCGCCGAACTCGGCCAGCACCCGCGGCTCGGGCGCGTGCACCAGTCCGAGCCGGAGGTCGGCCGTCGGGTCGGCCGGGCCGGCGATGTCGGCATACCGGTCGAGGCGCAGGTGTGGGTCGTCTACGCCGCCGGCCTCGATGCGCCGCCCGTCGACGGTGATGCTGCACCGGGCGTTGGACAGGTCGCGCCACCCGCGGGCGGTGAAGGTCGCCCGCAGGTCCCGCCAGGGCAGCGGCGGGCCGGCCACCCGCTTGTGGCCGGCGTTGAAGTAGCGCAGGGGGTTCTTCGGCACGGGGGCGAAGTAGTCGTTGCTGCCGAAAACAGCCAGGCCGGGACGGTCCAGCAGCGGTCCCAACGCATCGACCACCGCCGGTACGGCGTCGGCGTGCGCAAGGTTGTCGCCGGTGACCACGACCAGGTGAGGATCGAGTGCATCGAGGCCCGAGATCCAGCGTTGCTTGCTGCGCTGCCCCGGTGTCATATGAATGTCGGACACGTGCAGCACCCGCAACGGTGTCGAGCCAGCCGGCAGAACGGGAACGTCGAAGCGCCGCAACGTCCAACGGGTGCGCTCGTAACCGGCGGCGTAGCCGAGGGCGGCCAGCCCCAGCCCCATCGTCGCCCCGGCGGCCGACAGTGGTATCTGGCTACGTCGTCTCATCCCACCAGGGTAGTTTCGGTTGCCATGAGCGCGTTGAAGGAGCGGCTGCGGGCTGATCTGACGGCCTCGATGAAGGCGCGGGACGAGCTGACCACGGCGACCCTGCGGATGGTGCTGACCGCCGTGCAGCTGGAGGAGGTGGCCGGGAACACGGCAAGGGAGCTCTCCGACGACGAGGTATCAGCGGTGCTGCGCCGCGAGTTGAAGAAACGCCGCGAGGCCGCCACCGCATTCGCCGACGCCGGCCGGCGCGAGTCAGCCGACCGGGAGCACGCCGAGAGCGGGGTGCTCGAAGCCTATTTGCCGGCCCAGCTGCCCGACCACGAATTGGCCGAGCTGGTCCGGATCGCGATCGAGGAGTCGGGCGCTGACGGCATTCGTCAGATGGGTCTGGCCATGAAGGCCGTACAGGCGATTGTGGCGGGTCGCGCCGACGGCGGCCGGGTGGCCGCAGAGGTGCGCCGGCAGCTCGGCGGCGCCTGACCCGCCCACCGGCTATTTGCAGTTGGGATTGGTCGGCTTGCAGTGCTTCTTCTTGGGCGAAGGTGACGCCGCCGGCGGCGGGGTGGCCGGCGTTGTCGGTGTCACGACCACCGGTGGCGGTGGCGGTGGGGGCGCCGGCTGGTAACGACCATTGCTGACGTAGATGATGACAAGTGAGCCCTGCGCTGTCGTCGAACCGCCATTGGGTGAGGTGTCACCGACCAGCCCCGACGAGATGGGCGCACCGTAGACGCGGAAGCCCGATACCTGCACACCGAAGCCGGCCTGAGCCAGCGTGGCCGTGGCCTGGGTGACGTCCATTCCGGTGACATCGGGCACTGTGGTGCGCTGACCGTGAAGGTACTTGTCCTCGACCGCTGGGAAGTCGACGATCGGCGACCCGGCCAACGCGGGCCTCATGAAGCGGGCCCAGGCCTTGACCGAGATGCGGTTGGACCGGTCACCGCCCGGCAGGGTGAGCAGGTGCTTGGGGTCGAAGACCACCGAGGCGCCGGCCAACTGCGGTGCGAAGCCGACGAACCATGCCTCTTTGATGTCCTGCGTCGTGCCGGTCTTGCCGGCGACCGGCTGGCGGCCGATGGAGGCCCCTCCGCCGGTGTTGCCGTTGGTGACCGGGCCCTTGGGGTTGACCACCCACGACAGTGCCTCGGCGGCGGCGTCGGCTGCCCCCCGGTCGATGGTCTGCTCGCAGTGGCGGCCACCGACGGCAAGCCGCTTGCCGGAGCTGTCGGTGACCGACTCGATGGGGGTGGTCGAGCACCGGACCCCGTGCGCGGCCAGCGTGGCATAGGCGTTGGCCATGTCCAGCGGCGTGATGCCGGCGACCCCGAGGGTGAACGAGCCGTAGCCCAGGGGGTACTTCAGGTAGGACTCGAACTCGGGTTGGCCCTTGTTGTAACCGCTGCTCTCCACCGGGTTGTGGACGCCCATGGCCAGTGCGGCCCGTACGGCGTTGTCGACGCCGACCCGCTCCTCGAGCTGGACGTAATAGGTGTTGACCGACGCGGCGATCCCCGAGCGCATGTCGTAGGGCCCGGACATGCCCCGGGAGTCGTTGGACAGCGAGTACGGGACCTTGACCCCTTTCTTGTAGTCGACGAATACCCTTGAGGTGTAGTCGTGCGGTGAGTTGATGCTCAGAGTCAGCGGCAGGCCCTTCTCCAGGGCGGCGGTGAGCACGAACGCCTTTGCGGTCGACCCGGTCTGGAAGCGGCTGACCGTCAGGTAGGGATTCTGGTCGGCGACGAATGGCCGGGACAGCGCCAGTGCCTTCACCCGCCCGGTGCCCGGCTCGACCACGGCCAGCCCGGCGACGTACTTACTGCCCTTGGGAAACGCCGGCATGACCGCGGCCGTAGCGAGCTTCTGCAGCCGCGGGTCGATGGTGGTGCGGACGGTCAGGCCACCCTTGAACAGGCGCGCCTGCCGGGCTTCGCGGGTGGGTCCCATCCCCGGGTCGTCGAGCAGGAAGCGGCGTACGTAGTCGCAGAAGTGCCCGTACGGGGAGGTGGCGCAGCCGTTGGGCACCAGGCTCCGGTGCAGGTGAAGGGGCTCGGTCGCTGCCTTCTCTGCCTCAGCCCTGGGCACGAAGCCCAGCTGGCCCATCCGGGCGAGCACGACATCGCGCCGGCTGGTCGCCTCGACGCCTTTTTCCCGGAACGGGTCGTAAGAGCTCGGGCTCTGCAGCAGGCCGGCCAGCATGGCCGACTCGGGCAGGGTCAGCTTGCTCACCGGCACGCCGAAATAGACCTGGGCGGCGGTGCCGATGCCGTACGCGCCGGCGCCGAAGTAGGCGATGTTGAGGTAGCGCTCCAAAATCTGGTTCTTGGACAATCTGTGCTCGAGGGCAAGGGCGTAGCGGATCTCGCGGAGCTTGCGTGCTTTGTTCTTGTCGATGGCAGCCTGGGCGGCGCTCGAATCGCCGGCCTGTACCGCTTGCTCGACCAGCACTCGTTTGACGTACTGCTGGGTCAGCGTGGACGCGCCTTGCGAGTAGTCGCCGGCCTGCTGGTTGCGGACGAAGGCCCGCGCGATGCCCCGGGTGTCGATGCCGTTGTGCTCGTAGAAGCGGCTGTCCTCGATGGCCACGACGGCCTTGCGGGCGCTGTCGGGCACCTGGTCGAGGGTGACCGTGATCCTGTTCTCGGAGTAGAACGACGCCAGGAAAGAGCCGTCAGCAGCCAGGATTGTGGAGCGTTGGGGCAGTGGTGGCGTCTTCAGGTCACTCGGCAGATTCTCAAACGATGAGGCAGCCGCCTTGGCGAGGAGTCCCGCTCCGCCGAAAACGGGAAAGATGACGAACGCCGCCACAACGCCCAACAGCGCACTGACGAGCAACAGCGAGCCGAGGCTCGAGAACTTCGACGGTTGATAACTGTCTCGCACCGCCTCAGCCTACGGTGCCTCCTCGGCAGGGCGGTCCCGAGCGTGGATCGTTCTGGACTTGTGTCCTTCAGAAGGAGGGACAGCCGGCCGATGTCACCATTAGTGATTGAACAGTTACACTGAAGCTGGCTCGTCCTAGTTCCAACGGACTACGCACAAACGTCCGTTTAGGCCAAGCCGTTTTCCCAGCACACTACGTACGGTCCATATAGCAGGGAAAGAACCGAAGGGACAGCGGCTCATGAGCCAAACTGCAAAGTGGGGCACCCGGGCGGCTTGCCGCCAAGCTGACCCCGACACACTATTCGTCCAAGGTGCCGCGCAGAACCGCGCAAAGGCGGTGTGCCTCGGATGTCCGGTGCGGACCGAATGCCTGGCTGACGCCCTCGACAATCGGGTGGAGTTCGGCGTGTGGGGCGGCATGACGGAGCGCGAGCGGCGGGCCCTGCTGCGCCGCCGGCCGGAGGTCAAGTCGTGGTCGCGACTGCTCGACGCCGCCCGCCGGCAGCACGAGCTACAGGAAGACCTGCCGGTGGCCGGCTAGCGCTAGCCGCGCGTCTCCTGCTCGGCGCCGGACAGCGCCGCCCCGATCCGACGCAGGCCCGGTAGGTCATGGATGTCACCGGCCTCGCCGGGCACCGAAGCCGTCGGCACCTGCGGCTGTGCGGAGGTGAACCGCTCGGCCAGCCGCTGTTCCCGGCGCGCCAGCCGCACCCGATCGGCATGCACTCGCAACACGCCCGCGGCCAGCGCCGAGCCGCCCGCCTCCTCCAGTGATTGGGCGGCCGACAGGCTGCGCTCGGCGGTCAGGCCGGGGGTGCAGGCATGGACGCGGTTGAGCACCAGGCCGGCGAGCGGCATCTGTTCCTCGGCCAGCCGGCGGACGAAGTACGACGCCTCGCGAAGGGCGTCGGGCTCCGGTGCGGCCACCACGACGAAGGCCGTGCCCGGCGTCTTGAGCAGGTCGTAGGTCGCCTGCGCCCGCTCACGGAAGCCGCCGAACATCGTGTCCAGGGCACCGACGAAGGCGGACAGATCCCGCAGCAGCGCCGTTCCCAGGACCTTGGTCACCACCCGGGCGAACACCCCCACGCCGACGCCGACCACCTTGAAGTAGGCCCGGCCACCGGCCTTGGCCGGCGCGATCAGCAGCCGGATCATCCGGCCGTCGAGGAACCTGGACAGCCGCTGGGGAGCGTCGAGGAAGTCCAGCGCCGACCGGCTCGGGGGGGTGTCCACGACGATCAGGTCCCAGTCGTCGTCAGCCCGGAGCTGGCTCAGCTTCTCCATGGCCATGTATTCCTGGGTGCCGGCGAACGATGTCGACATGGCCTGGTAGAAGGGATTGGCGAAGATCTGCTCGGCCTTGTCGGGCGTGCTGTGGGCGAGCACCACGTCGTCGAAGGTGCGCTTCATGTCGAGCATCATGGCGTGCAGCTCACCGCCGTCCCGGCCCACGCGCTGCACCCGACGGGGGGTGTTGTCCAGCGTCGACAGCCCGAGTGACTGGGCCAGCCGGCGGGCCGGGTCGATGGTCAGCACGACGGTGCGCCGGCCGAGGTCGGCGGCCCGCAGGGCCAGGGCAGCGGCCGTCGTGGTCTTGCCGACACCACCGCTGCCACAGCAGACGATGATCCGGGTGTGGGGGTCGGCCAGCAGTCGGTCGACGTCGAGGCGGGGGGGCTTCACGGCGCTGCGACGCCCTGCTCGCGCAGCGCCGACGCCATCTCGTTGAGGGTGCCGAGATCGACCCCGTCGGTGACGAACGGCAGCTCGAAGATGGGCAGCCCGAGCGCCGCGAGCTGTTTGCGCCCACGCCGTTCGAGGCGGGCGCGCTCGAGATGGTCGGCCGACTCGCGGACGAGCCCGTCGAGCAAGGACCCGCCGGCGACGATGCCCGCCTGCTGCAAACCGGCGGCCACCTCGTCGGGATCGATCTTGCCGGCCGGCAGCAGCGCCGGCCGGGTCATGTTGACGATCACCGCGCCGGCCGGGAGGCCGGTCGCGGTCAGCTCGGCCACCGCGTCGACCGTCTCCTGCACCGGCATCTCCTCCAGCACGGTGACCAGATGGACGGCTGTCTCGGCCGACCGGAGCAGGGCGATCACCTTGTCGCTCTGATTCTTGATCGGTCCGACCTTGGCCAGCCCCGCCACCTCACCGGTGACGTTGAGGAAGCGGGCAATGCGCCCGGTCGGGGGAGCGTCGAGCACCACCGCGTCGTACACCCGGTGGCCCTTGTCGGTGCGGGTGGTCGCCTCCTTCACCTTGCCGGTGAGGAGCACGTCGCGCATGCCGGGAGCGATCGTGGTGGCGAAGTCGACGGCGCCGAGACGGCGCAGTGCCGACCCGGCCCGGCGCAGGTTGTAGAACAGCTCCAGATACTCCAGCAGCGCTTCCTCGGCGTCCACCGCCAGCGCGAGCACTTCGCCACCGCCGGGCGCGACCGCGATCCGGCGCTCGTCGTACGGCAACGGAGCGGTGTCGAAGAGCTGGGCGATCCCCTGCCGTCCCTCGACCTCGACGAGCAGGGACCGCCGGCCGCCGGAGGCCAGGGCTACTGCCAGTGCGGCGGCGACCGTCGTCTTGCCGGTCCCCCCCTTGCCGGTGACGACGTGCAGGCGTGCGGCCGGCCAGGCGGCAAGGGGCGTCGGCACACCAACGAGCGTAACCAGGCACCTGCCACACAACCTCCGCCGCTCTGCCCGCGGCCGGATAGGGTGCGGTCCATGCAGACCTGGGAGTACGTCACCGTGCCGTTGCTGGTGCATGCGACGAAGCAGATCCTCGACAACTGGGGCCAGGACGGCTGGGAGCTTGTCGCCGTCGTCCCCGGTCAGACCGCCGAGCAGCTCGTCGCCTACTTCAAGAGGCCCAAGACGGGCAGCCAGTGAGCCGGGCCGGCGAGCGGCTGGCCGAGCTCGGGCTCACCCTGCCCGGGGTGGCCGCGCCGGTGGCGGCCTACGTCCCAGCCGTCCGCAGCGGCGACCACGTCTACACGTCCGGCCAGCTGCCGATGGTCGAGGGCTCGCTGGCGCAGACCGGCAAGGTCGGCGCCGATGTCACGCCCGAACAGGGCAAGGAGCTCGCCCGTACCTGCGCGCTCAACGCACTGGCGGCGATCGACGCGCTGGTCGGCTTGGACGCGGTCAAGCGGGTGGTCAAGGTGGTCGGTTTCGTGGCCTCGGCCGACGGCTTCACCGGGCAGCCGGCCGTCGTCAACGGGGCCAGCGAGCTGCTCGGTGCCGTCTTCGGCGACGCTGGGCAGCACGCCCGCAGTGCGGTCGGAGTGGCCGAGCTGCCGCTGGGCGCCCCCGTCGAGGTGGAGCTCATCGTCGAGGTCTGATGCACGAGCTGCCACCGGGATTCACTGCTTCGCCCACGCTGCCGGACGCCGTGCCGGCCGCGCCGCGCAGCGCCGCCACCGTCGTGCTGCTGCGCGACAGTGCCGGCGGCCCGGAGGTCTACCTGCTGCGCCGGGTGATCGGCATGGCCTTCGCCGGCGGGATGACCGCCTTCCCCGGTGGCTCGGTCGACCCGGCCGATGCGCTGACCGAGGTTCCATGGGCCGGACGCCCGCCGTCGGCCTGGGCGACCCGGCTGGGCACGGACGAGGCACCAGCCCGGGCGCTAGTCTGCGCCGCCGTACGGGAGACGTTCGAGGAGTCCGGGGTGCTGCTGGCCGGCGCCGCACCCGGCGAGGTGGTGGCCGACGTCAGCGGTGAGCAGTGGGAGGCCGAGCGGGTCTCGCTGGAGCAGCACACCCAAAGCCTGTCGCAACTCCTGAGCAGCCGGCGCCTGCTGTTGCAGGCCGACCTGCTGCGGGCCTGGTCGCACTGGATCACCCCGGAGGCGGAGCCACGCCGCTTCGACACGCGGTTCTTCGTGGCGGCGCTGCCGACCGGCCAGGCCACCCGCCACGTCGGCGGTGAGGCCGACCGGGTGCGATGGATGCGGCCGGCGGACGCGGTGGCGGCCCATGCGCGCGGGGACCTGCCGATGCTGCCGCCGACGGCGGTGACGCTCGACGAGCTCTCGTCGTACCCGGACGCGGCCGCCGTGCTGGCTGCCGCCGACGAGCGCCGAATCGCGCCAATCCTGCCGCGCATCATCGCGGTCGACGGCCGGGTCGGGATCGTGTTGCCGGGTGAGCCGGGTTACGGCGGGTGATCCCGCCCCCGGCGATCCCGCCCCTGGCGATCCCGTCCACTGCAAAGCTCGTCCGGGCCGACAATCCCGGCCCCATGACGCTCGACGGCACCAACACCTGGGTGCTCGCCGATCCGGGCGGCCTGGTGGTGGTCGACCCCGGCCCGCTCGACGAGACGCACCTGCGGCGGGTCGCGGGCTACGGACCGGTCGCCTGCGTCCTGCTCACCCACCGCCATCCCGACCATGCCGAGGGCGCCCAGCGCTTTGCCGAGCTGACCGGAGCCCCGGTGCTCGACCGGGACGACCTCGCCGACGGGGCGGTCATCGGGCCGGTACGCGTGCTGCACACCCCGGGGCACACCGGCGACTCGATCTCCTTCCTCCTCGACGGTGAACAGCCGGCGGTCCTGACCGGTGACACCATCCTCGGCCGGGGTACCACCGTCGTCGCCCATCCGGACGGCAACCTGCGCGCCTACCTGACATCGCTGCGCCGGCTGGCCGAGCTCGGGGACCTGGCCGTGCTGCCCGGCCATGGTCGGGTGCTGGCCTCGTTGCGGGTCGCCGCGACCGGTTACCTCGAGCATCGGGCCGCCCGGCTCGAGGCGGTGCGGGCGGCTCTGTCAGCCGGCGACCGTACGCCGCGCGATGTGGTCCGCCGGGTCTACGCCGACGTCGATCCCGGCCTGTGGCCAGCGGCGGAAATGTCGGTGCGGGCGCAGCTCGCCTATCTGGACGGCAACTGACTAACGCGCCCGGCGAGCCAGCCGCTGCTCGTCGAGCAGCACCACCGACTTGCCTTCCAGCCGGATCCAGCTGCGGGCGGCGAAGTCGGCGAGGGCTTTGTTCACCGTCTCGCGTGAGGCGCCGACCAGCTGGGCCAGCTCCTCCTGGGTCAAGTCGTGGGTCAGCCGCAGCGTGCCGTCGGACTGGCGCTCGGCGAAGCGCTGCGCCATCTGCAGAAGATTCTTCGCCACCCGCCCGGGGACGTCGGTGAAGATGAGATCGGCCAGCGCGTCGTTGGTGCGCCGCAACCGGCGGGCCAGCACCTGCAGTAGCTGCTCGGCGATCTGTGGCCGGTCCCGCATCCACGCGCGCAGGGCCGTGTGCTGCAGCCGCGCCAGGCGTACGTCGGTGACAGCGGTCGCCGTGGCCGTCCGCGGACCCGGATCGAAGACCGACAACTCGCCGAACATGTCCGACGGGCCCATCACGGCCAGCATGTTCTCGCGCCCGTCGGGCGCCCGCCGCCCGATCTTGACCTTGCCGGCCAGCACGATGTAGACGGAATCGCCCTGCTCACCCTCGTCGAAGACGGTGCCGGCGCGGGCCAGCTCGAGAAAGCTCATGTTGGAGACAAGTGCCGCTCTGGCCTCGGGCTCCACGCCTTGGAAGATCCCGGCGCGGGCAAGCACCTCGTCCATGGGCAGACCTCCGGTCGATGGGTTGCCAAAGTCTAGGGGCCCGGCGCCTGCGCGCCTGCTGCGCCCAGCCGACGAGAGGCTCACTGCGGCAGGGCCGCCAACGCTCACTGCGGCAGGGCCGCCAAGCACAGTCGTGGCTCGATCCGATAGCGGCTGATCAGCTCGATGGTCGCGGCATCGATGCGCTGATGGAGCTCGCGGCGGTACGCCGACAGCTTCACCTCGACCGCCATCAGGTCTTCGAGCAGCAGGATGCGGCCATCCGCGTCCTCATCGCCGTCCAGCCGCGCCCAGAGGGAGGCGATGTCGGGCAGCGGTGGGCTGTCGTCGCTGGGCAGCTCGCGCAGCATCGAGGTGCGCACCCTGCGGGCGTGGTTACCGGAGAGCACCCGCTGAAGGGCGGCGGCGTCAGTGATGCCGAGCCCGCCGCCGGCGCGGGTGACGTCGGCCCGGGCCTGAATCAGCCGGCGCCAGTATGAGACCCGGATCTCCTCATCGTCCAACGCGTGCCGGTATGTGCGTAGCGCGGCCATCGACAGGTGGGCGAACGCGACGGGTACGGGCTCGTCCACCGTGTTCCCTCCTGACGATCGCGTTGGGGCCGGATTCGTTGCTGTGGAACCCATCGACGGCTCGGGATCGGTGCTTGAACGCTGTCACCCGGTCGGCCGACGAGCGTCCACAGCCCGTACCCTGAGCCGGTGAGCCCGGCTGCCGAGACATCTCTCGCGCGCACCCGGCGCGCCCGCCGGATCAACCGGGAGCTGGCCACCGCCTACCCCGACGCGCATTGCGAGCTCGAGTTCACCTCCCCGCTCCAGCTGGCCGTCGCGACCATCCTGTCGGCGCAGTGCACCGACAAGAAGGTCAACGAGGTGACTCCGGCGCTGTTCCGCCGCTACCGCAGTGCCGCCGATTACGCCGGTGCCGACCGCGCTGAGCTGGAAGAGCTGATCCGGCCGACCGGCTTCTTCCGCAACAAGACCGGATCGTTGATCCAGCTCGGACAGCAACTGGTGCAGTGCCACGACGGCGAGCTGCCGGCGAACCTCGACGCGTTGGTCACCCTGTCGGGTATCGGCCGCAAGACGGCCAACGTCATCCTTGGCAACGCGTTCGGCGTGCCGGGCATCACGGTGGACACCCACTTCGGCCGGCTGTCCCGGCGGTTCGGGTGGACGGCCGAGGATGACCCGGTGAAGGTGGAACACGAGGTCGGCCACCTGATCCCGCGCCGCGAGTGGACCATTTTGTCGCACCGGCTGATCTGGCACGGCCGGCGGGTCTGTCACTCCCGCCGGCCGGCGTGCGGCGCCTGCCCGGTGGCGCGGTGGTGTCCCTCCTACGGTGAGGGCCCGACGGATCCGGCGGTCGCTGCGACGTTGGTGAAGTCCGGCCCAGCGGTGGCGGAGTCGGCGTGACGCGGCCGGCCGGCCCGGGTCCGTTGCATACAGCCGGTCCGGCCGGCCCGATGCCGGCCGGGCTGACCGCGCCGATGCCGGCCTGGCTGACCGCTCTTGCCGGCGCGGCCACCGAGATCCGCCCGGAGCAGCTGTCGAGATTTGTGCCTCCGAAGACCGGCGGCCGGCCCTCGGCTGTGCTCATGCTGTTCGGCGAGGGAGCCGGCGGCCCCGACGTCCTGTTGATCGAACGCGCCACCACGATGCGTAGCCACGCCGGCCAACCGGCCTTCCCCGGCGGGGCTACCGACCCGGGCGACGACGGGGCGGTGGGCACGGCGCTGCGCGAGGCGGCCGAGGAGGTCGGGCTCGATCCGGCCAGCGTTCGGGTGCTGGCGGCGCTTCCACCGCTGTGGTTACCCCCGTCAGGTTTCATCGTCACGCCGGTCCTCGCCTGGTGGCATACGCCGCATGCGGTGGGCCCTCGGGAGCCCGCCGAAGTGGCAACGGTGCGCAGGGTGCGGGTCGCCGAGCTGGCCGATCCGGCGAACCGGATGCAGGTCCGGCACCCCAGCGGTTACGTCGGCGCCGCCTTCGCCGTGGCGGGCATCCTGGTCTGGGGATTCACCGCCGGCCTGCTCGACAAGGTGCTCGCGGTTGCCGGCTGGGAGCGACCGTGGGACACCTCCCGGGTCCTGCCGCTGCCGGCCGAGGCGGCTGAGCTGGCGGCCCGAACCGCTCCGCTGGACGCCACACGCGACATCAGTGCTTAGGCTTCAGCTATGCCCCGTCGCACCGTCGCTGCCTTGCTTGCCGCTGTTGCTGCGGTCCTGTTCGTCTCGGGCTGCTCCAACAATCGCGAGTCGGCTCCGGCCCGGGCATCCCGTAACACGGGCACCGCGACGGCCACGGTGGCCGCCGATGGTGTGCAACAGGTCGTGGTCACAGGCAACGAGCAGTTCCGCTTCGTGCCGTCGACCATCGACGCCAAAGCGGGCAAGCTCCGGATCGTCCTGACCAATTCCGGCGGCACGCCCCATGACCTCAAGGTCACCGGCGCCGGTCAGACCGGATTGGTCGGTGCCGGCGAGAAGGATCAGATCACGGTCACCTTGCGTCCCGGCCGGCACGAATTCGTCTGCACGTTGCACACCCGCCTGCACATGATTGGCACCATCGTCGTTTCGTGAAGGGATCCCTCCATGCGGGGCGACACGCTCGACCTCGTCCTGCTGGTTGCGGGCGCGCTGTTCGCGCTGAGTGGCTACCGGCAGGGCTTGCTGGTCGGCGCCCTCTCCTTCGTGGGGTTCTTCGGCGGTGGTTTCCTCGGCACCCGGCTGGCGGCACCGATCGCCACCCGGGTCGCGACGGGGGGCGCCCAATCCGTGGTTGGCATCGTGGTCGTGTTTGCCGCGGCCCTGCTGGGCCAGCTGGCCGCACTGACGGTCGGCCACGCGTTGCGTCGGCGGCTGCGCCGGCGCGGTGCCCGCACCCTGGACAGCACCGGCGGTGCTTTCGTCTCCGCGGCCGCGGTGTTGCTCATCGCCTGGCTGGTCGCCACCCCGCTGGCCTCGGCGAGCTTCCCGGTCGTTGCCTCGCAGATCCGCCGCTCGGTCGTCATCTCGGCGGTCGACCAGACCATCCCGGACCCCGTCCGCAGGCTGTACGCATCGTTCACCCAGCTGATCGACCGCGGTGGCTTCCCCGACGTCTTCGGTCCGCTGTCGCCGACCCGGGTACCCGCGGTCCAGCTGCCCGACCCGGCCATCCTGGGCACCCGGGCGGTCACGGCGGCCCGGCCGGCGATCGTCAAACTGACTGGCACCGCGACCAGCTGCTCCCGGCGGCTCGAGGGCAGCGGGTTCGTGTACGCACCCCAGCACGTCATGACGAATGCGCACGTGGTTGCCGGCGTGGGTGAGCTTGAGGTGGAGGTCGGCGGCGTGCGACACCGGGGAAGGGTGGTGTTGTTCGACCCGGCCCGTGACATCGCCGTGGTCTGGGTGCCGGGGATGCCCACCCGACCGCTGAAGTTTGCCGGGCCGGTCGGGGCCGGCGCGTCCGCCGTGGTGGCGGGTTTCCCGCTGGATGGGCCATTCAGCGCCGTGCCGGCTCGGGTGCGCTCGTTGCAGCGGGTCAGCGGCCCCGACATCTATGCCGATCACGAGGTGACCCGGCTGGTGTATGCGCTGCGTGCGCAGGTGCGCAGCGGGAACTCCGGCGGACCGCTGCTGGCCCGCGACGGGGCCGTCCTGGGGGTCATCTTTGCCGCGGCCGCCGACGATCCGGACACCGGCTTCGCCTTGAGCGCGGTTGAGGTCGCCGGAGACGCCCGGGCCGGCGCGTCGGCTACGAACCGGGTCAGCACCCAGGCCTGCGACTAGGGCGTGTCGCCGATCGGTCACCGCCCTCCCACACCCGGCGGTGATCCAGGCCTCGTAGGTCCCGCTGGAACCGGACCAATCCTGCCTGGATCATGGGCAGGAGTGCGCCAGTCAGGGCTGGCGTGGGAAGCCGGATTCTAGCCGGCCTGCCGGGCACAGCCGATGACGGCCGGGATGTTCACGGCGTACGTCGGACCGGCGCCGTTGCCGTACGCGGCGAGCCGCTCCGCGCCGCGGTCGAGGAGGCGCTGCGCGCCGACCGGGTTGCCGCGGGCGCGGTGGGTCAGCCCCACGCAGATCTGAGCCAGTCCCTGCCACAGATCGTTCTCGGCCGGCGGGCCGGCCTTCCACCGGGCTTCCAGCACCTCGTGCGCCGCGAAGGGGCGTCCGGCGGCGACCAGCTCGCGGGCCGCCCGCACCGTTTCGAGCGGCGGCAGCGCCACCTCGGGCACTGCCTCCACGCCGGGAGTGCCGTAGGGCAGCGGCTGGCCGAGGGCGTCGCGCGGCCGCGCCTGGCGGGGGCGCCCGGCCAGATCGCGGTCGCGGGCGCCGCGGTCAGGGGCGCCGCGGTCAGGGGCGTCGCGGTCAGGGACCATCACGAGCCTTTGGCCCAGCGGACCAGCTCACCGGTGACCAGCTCGGGTGCCTCTTCATGGACGAAGTGCCCGGCACCCGGGATCAGCCGCCATTCGTAGGTGGCGCCTACGTAGCGTCCGGAGCCCTGCGCCGTACGGGCCAGCATGGCGGTGTCGAGCTCTCCATGCAGGTGCAGGGTCGGCGCGTCGATCGGCCGCTGCAACAGCTTGGCGAAGCGCCATCCGCTGGGCCGGATCGTCGACCGAATCACCCAGCGGTAGTGCTCCAGCGCGCAGTGCGCCGACGTCGGGATCTGCATGGCCTCGCGGTAGCGCGCCTGTGCCGCGGCGAAGTCCGCCGTTGCCGCCCACTGCGGCCCGGACCACTGCCGCAGCAGCCGGCCGACGAAGGCGGCGTCATCGGCAACAATCAGAGATTCCGGGTAGATCGGCGCCTGAAAAGTGAAGAGGTAGCCGCTGGACCTCAGCTGGCCGCGCGGGTCGGAGGCCAGGGCGGCACGCAGCCGAAGGGGATGCGGCATGCCGAGTACGGCGAGGCTCCTGACGACCCGCGGATGCAACGACGCGACGGTCCAGGCCAGAAAGCCACCCCAGTCATGGCCGACGATGACCGCCTCGCGCTCGCCGAGGGCCCGGACCAGGCCCGCGACATCGGCGGACAGGGTGTAGGCGTCGTATCCGCGCGGCGGCTTGTCGCTCGCGCCGTAACCGCGCAGGTCTGCTGCCACGACTCGGAACCCGGCGTCAGCCAGACCGACGAGCTGGTGACGCCACGACCACCAGAATTGCGGAAAGCCGTGCAGGAGGAGGACAAGCGGCCCGTCGCCGGCCTCCGCAACGTGGAACCGCGCCCCGTTGGCGCTCACCGTGCGATGCCGCCAGGGACCTTCCACGAGGACGGCGGACTGGTCAGGCGCGGTGGGCACGCCCGTTAGGGTGACACAGCCGGCCGTCCAGGCGCTCAGCTGCTCCGGATTGCTGTGGATGGCGGCGTGGGCGCGCTGACCGGCCCGAAACCGGCCGGCTGCTGCGTGGGGCGCTTGGCCCAGGCGATGGTGTCCTTGGTCGTCTCGATGGTGCGCTCCGGCGGCTTCACCTTCTTGATGCTGCGCAGCGCAATGGCGGCGGCAATCCCAGCCAGGATGAGCAGCACGAGTGCCACCACCAGATATGCCACCCAGCGCCACAGGCCGGCGGCGACCAGCCCCTCGGCGAAGGCGATCAGCAGCATGATGAGGAGAAAGAAACCGAAGACCGCAGCGATGACCAAGAGCACGGCCCCTCGCGCGGCGGCCTTGGCGTCGGCCCGGAGCTCGATCTTGGCCAACTCGATCTCCGCGCGCACCAGTGCCGAGACGTCACGGGTGGCAGCCGAGACCAGGGTGCCGATCGACGGCTCGGTGTGGGGCGGCTCGAAGGTGTGGCTCATGCGAGCAGTCTGCCCGACGGCCGCCCGCGCACACCACGACGCGCGTTACTCCTCATCGCCGGGCGCCTCCTTCATCTGGTCGTCGATCAGGTTCACCACGCTGGGGTCGGCCAGGGTGGTCACGTCGCCGAGCTCGCGGTGCTCGGCGACGTCACGCAGCAGCCGGCGCATGATCTTGCCCGACCGGGTCTTCGGGAGGTCGGGCGACAGCAGGATCTGGCGTGGACGGGCGATCTTGCCGATCTCCTTGGCCACGTGCTCGCGCAGCTCGATCACGAGCTTGCGCCCGGACTCCTCGTCGTCGGCGACGTTGCCTTTGACGGTGACAAAGGCAACTATCCCTTGCCCGGTGGTCGGATCGGTGGCGCCCACCACCGCCGCCTCGGCGACCGCCGGATGCGACACCAAGGCCGACTCCACCTCGGTCGTGGAGATGCGGTGGCCCGAAATGTTCATCACGTCGTCGATCCGGCCCAGCAGCCACAGGTCGCCGTCGTCGTCCTTCTTCGCCCCGTCGCCGGCGAAGTAGACGCCGTCGAAGCGCGACCAGTACGTCTCCCGGTAGCGCTCGTCGTCGCCCCAGATGCCACGCAGCATGCCGGGCCAGGGCTCCGGGATGACCAGGAAGCCGCCACCACCGTTGGGCACGGGCTCGCCGTCGTTGTCCACGACGTCGGCACTGATCCCCGGGAACGGGGTCATCGCCGCTCCCGGTTTCGTGGCGGTGATGCCGGGCAGCGCGGTGATCATGATGCCGCCGGTCTCGGTCTGCCACCAGGTGTCCACGACCGGGCACCGGCCACCGCCGATGTGCTCGCGGTACCACATCCACGCCTCGGGGTTGATCGGCTCGCCCACCGACCCGAGCAGGCGCAGCGAGGACAGGTCGTGCCCGCCGGGCAGGTCTTCGCCCCACTTCATGAACGTACGGATCGTCGTCGGTGCCGTGTAGAGGATGGTTACGCCGTACTCGGCGATGATGCGCCACCAGCGGTCTTTGCCGCCGGCATCGGGCGTGCCCTCGTACATCACCGATGTCGCGCCATTGGCCAGCGGGCCGTAGACGATGTAGCTGTGGCCGGTGACCCAGCCGATGTCGGCCGCCGTCCAGAAGACGTCGGTCTCGGGTTTGAGGTCGAAGACGTAGCGGTGGGTCGCGGCGACCTGGGTGAGGTATCCGCCGGTGGTGTGCAGGATGCCCTTGGGCCGGGCGGTCGTGCCCGACGTGTACATCACGTACAGCGGATGCTCGGCGTCGTGCGCCTCGGCATCATGCTGGTCACTGGCGTTGTCCACGACGTCGTGCCACCACACGTCCCGGCCGTCGGTCCAGTCCACGTCGTGCTCGGTACGCCGGACGACGAGCACCTTCGTGACGTCGGGGCAGCCCTGCAGCGCTTCGTCCACGGCCGGCTTCAGCGGGCTGACCGCGCCGCGCCGGTAGCCACCATCGGAAGTGACCACCACGTGCGCGTCGCAGTCGAGGATCCGGCTGCGTAGGGCTTCGGCCGAGAACCCACCGAAGACGACCATATGCGGTGCGCCGAGCCGGGCGCAGGCCAGCATTGTGATCACCGTCTCCGGGATCATCGGCAGGTAGATCGCCACCCGGTCACCCTTGGCGACGCCGAGGGCGGTCAGCGCATTGGCGCACTTGCAGACCTCACGGAGCAGGTCGGCGTAGGTCAGAGTGCGCGTCTCGCCCTCGGGCTCGCCGATCCAGTGGAAGGCGACCTTGTCGCCCTTACCGGCTGCGACGTGGCGGTCGACGCAGTTGACCGCCACGTTGAGGGTGCCGCCGGTGAACCACTGCGCGTACGGCGGCTGCCAGTCCAGCACCCGGTCCCAGGGCGTCGCCCACTCCAGCTCGCGAGCCTGCTCCTCCCACCACGAGAGCCGGTCCCGGGCGGCATCGTCGTAGATCGACGGCTGCGCATTGGCGGCTTGTGCCAGCTCCGCCGGGGGCTCGAAGCGGCGGGATTCATGCAGCAGGTTCGACAGCGATGGTGACTCGGTCTCGTTGCTCATGCCAAGTGCCTCCTCGATCGATGCGCGGTCCGATCACGACGGTGACTGCCGGGGAACTACCAGTTAGGCGCGCGGCCCGACGGGCAGCACGTCGCGGCGCCAGGTCGCGTTGGTCACCCCGGCAAACGAGGCATACCAGGCGGCCAGCGCGGTGAGCAAGCCGAGCCAGCCACCCAGCCGGGTGATGCCTGTCTTGTCCCCGAAGGCCCCGATGGTGAGCGCCAGGAAGGTCAGTGTCAGTAGCGCGAACACAACCACCACGGCGAGGCTCACCCGCAGGCTCGCGACCAGCATGTACGCCGTGAAGATCGTCCAGGCCAGCAGGAAGAGGCCCACTGCCTTGTGGGCGTCGGGACCCAGGCCGGCGGCCACGTAGCGGGCCAGGAAGAAGTAGGCCAGCCAAAAGGCGCCGAAGGAGGAAAACGCCAGGGCGCCGAACGTGTTGCCCTTGCGGAACTCCCACATGCCGGCCAGCAGTTGGCAGGCCCCCCCGTAGAACAGGGCCAGCGGCAGCACGACGGCCTCGAGCTTGGCGTCGAGCAGGCCAGCGTTGAAGACGCTGAGCACGAACGTTGTCATGGCGAACGCCCCCAGGCCGAGTGGACCGGGATCGGCAATGACAGGGGTGTTGGCCGGAGTCAGCGGAGCGTCGGCCGTGCGCGCTTCGTCTTGCTCCCGGGCAGTTCTGGCCACCACGGTCTCCTCTCGGACGGCCCCGCCCGACTCGGCTGTCCTCGACGGCGCGGGGTTGGCACAGAGCAACCTATGCCTGCGGGGCGCGCAGGTCGAGCCGTGGACCGCCAGACCTAGGGTTGGTGACCATGCACCACCTGACTGTGCCCCCGACCGGTCGGCCCGATCCACTGGCCCCGCTGCTCGACTTGCCGGGTCTGCCGATCGCAGTGGCGGAGGCGACCGATGCCGTCGATCGGTTGCTCGCCCATCGCGTCCTGCGCCGGGGCAGCGCCGCGGTCAGCTCCGAGTCGGCCTTGCGCGGCGCCCGCGCCTCGGCGGCGCTCGACGGGGCCGACCACGACCTGGCGCAGGTGCGTCAAGGTCTTGGCGGTCCGGTCGTCCGTGGTGCCCTACGGGTGAGCGCGCAGCTCGGGACCTACGTCGAGGTCTGGTCGAGGGCACCGGGGCAGGTGCTGGCCGGCCTGCACGTGCTGGCCGCTCGCGAGCTGACTGGGGCCGACCGGCTGGGCCGCCCGTCGGCGGGGGCGGAGGCCGTCTTCCGGCTGGAGGCGCTCTGCGCCCTGCTGGCCGGACCGGTGTCGGTGCCCGCCGTCGTGCTGGCCGGGGTGGTCCACGGCGAGCTGCTCACCCTCGCGCCGTTCGCGGCGGGCAACGGCGTGGTCGCGCGGGCTGCCTCCCGCCTCACGATGGTCTCCCGCGGGTTGGATCCCAAGGCGGTGTCGGTCCCCGAAGCCGGACACGCCGAGCTCGCCGGCGCCTATGCAGACTGCGCGGCCGGCTACGCCTCCGGTGAGCCGGCCGGGGTGGCTGCCTGGCTGCGGCATTGCTGCGCGGCCGTGGTGCTCGGTGCCCGCGAGGGGCTGGCCATCTGCGAGGCGGCGCTGCGCGCGTGATCCGGGCGCTCGGGCGCGATGTGCCAAAGGCACGCTAGGCCGACCGGCGACCTCGCGACCGCCGGCGCTGGGCAGCCCAGGCCAGCCCGGCAACAGCGGCTCCCATCCCTACGGCGGCGCTGGCAACGATCGGGGCAGAGGGGTGCCGCAGGGAGATCCGCGAGCGCAGGGACACCGGCCGGGCAAAGGAGAGGACCGGCCAGCCGTTGTCGATTGCCGCCCGGCGCAGGGCCTTGTCGGGATTTACTGCGCTCGGATGTCCGACGGCTTCGAGCATCGGCAGGTCGGTGGAGGAGTCGCTGTAGGCGTACGACGCCGACAGGTCATAGCCTTCCCGGTCGGCCAGCTCGCGCATCGCCTCAGCCTTATTGCGCCCGTACGCGTAGAACTCGATCTCGCCGGTGTAGCGGCCGTCCACCTCGACCATGCGGGTCGCGAGCACGCGTTCGACCCCGAGCAGTTCGCCGATCGCCGTCACCACCTCTTCGCCGCTGCTGGAGACGATGACCACGTCGCGACCGGCGGCGTGATGGTCCTCGATCAGGCCTGCGGCCTCGTCGTAGATGAGCGGATCGATCAGGTCGTGCAGCGTCTCCGCGACGATCTCCCGGACCTGCGCAACATCCCAACCGGTGCACATTGCGGTCAGGTAGTCACGCATCCGGGTCATCTGATCCTCGTCGGCCCCGCTGACGTGGAAGACGAACTGCGCGTAGCTGCTCTTCAGGACCGCTCGGCGGTTGAGCAGGCCGCCCTGATAAAACGGCCGGCCGAAGGCCAGGACGCTGGACTTCGCGATGACGGTCTTGTCGAGGTCGAAAAAGGCGGCTGCTCTCGGACCCGGTAGCCTCGATGGGGGTACTGAGGAAGACACGTACTCGAGGATACTGGGGAAGGGTTTCTATTCTGGCGCGAATGAGTACCATCGTCCTAGTCACGTTGGGGGATGCGCACCTGGCCTTATTTGGCCGGTGAGCCAGCGTGGCTGCCGCAGTCAGGTTCGGCTCGACCCCCCCAGAGCCGAACCTCCGACGACCCCCGCCCACCCCCCCGGCGGGGGTCGTCCCTATCTCCGGCCCGGGCTCGCCTCCACTGCGCCGGCTGAGTTGTCCCCAGCCGAGCGAGCGTCCACAGATCTGCGGCCGCGCCGGCCGGTACGGCCACCTGACACCAAGGCTGGGCCCGGCCGCTCAGAAGTGGCGGCCGACCCGATCCAGGAGGTCCTGTGGCCGTCGACCTGCCGCTGCTGCTTACCGACGACCCCGAGCTGCTCGACGAGCTGGTGCGGTTGGCCACTGCCGCGGGTGTGGAGGTTGAAGTCGCCGCCGATCCCGGTGCTGCCTGGCAGGCCTGGACGACTGCTCCGATGGTCGTCGTGGGGGCTGCCATCGGCGGGCTGCTGCGCCGGGCTCGGCTCCCGCGCCGCGACGGCGTCGTCCTCGTTGGGAGCGATGCCTCCGACGGTGAGGTGTGGAGCCTGGCCCAGGAGGCCGGCGCCGATCACGTCGTGTTCCTGCCGGCCGCGCAGGGCTGGCTGGTGGACCGCTTTGGGGCCTGCCTGGGTGGCCCGTCGGCACCCGCGCCGCTGGTGTCGGTGTTGGGTGGCCGAGGGGGCGCGGGGGCGTCGGTGCTTGCCGTCGCCCTCGCGGTGACCTCGGCCCAGCAGGGCCGGCAGCCGGTGCTGGTCGATGCCGACCCGCTCGGTGGGGGGCTCGATCTCGTGCTCGGTGGGGAGGGCGCGGCCGGGCTGCGCTGGCCAGATCTCACCCAGACGTCGGGCCGGCTGGCTGCGGACTCGCTCTGCGCGGCGCTGCCGACAATCGCCGGCGTGTGTCTGCTGTCGTGGGACCGCGGCGAGCCGGTGGACGTGCCAGTGACGGCGATGTCGGCCGTCCTTGGCGCTAGCCGGCGGGGTGCGGAGTTGGTGGTGGCCGACCTGCCACGGCGGCTCGACGAGGCCGCCGTCGCGGTATTGCGGGACAGCGACGTTGCCCTGCTGGTGTTGCCTGCCGAGGTGCGGGCGTGTGCGGCTGCGGCGCGGGTGGCCGCGGCGGCGAAGTCTCATTGCACGGAGTTGCGGGTTGTGGTGCGCGGTCCGGCCCCGGCCGGGTTGTCCTCGCGCGATGTCGCCGCCGCCCTGGAACTGCCACTGGCCGGGGTGCTCCGACCCGAGCCCGGACTGGCCGCTGCGCTCGAGCGGGGTGAGCCACCCGGTGCCCGCGGGCGGGGTCCACTGACCGATTTCTGCGGCGGCTTCCTCGACCGGCTGACCCGGCCCGACGAGCGGTGACCCTCGACCCGCGCCTGGTCGAGCGGGTCAGACGGCGGTTGTCCACCGATACCGATGAGCCGGACCTCCGCCGCCTGGCGGCAGCTCTGCGTGCCGAGACCCTCGGGCCCGTCGGTGGCGAGGAGGTGCTGCGATCGCTGCCCGAGCTGCATTCCGAGCTCGTCGGAGCCGGACCGCTCGAGGTGCTGCTGCGTGATCCGTTGACCACCGACGTCCTCGTCAACGGCCCGGATGAAGTGTGGGTCGACCGGGGTGAGGGATTGCGCCGCACCGACGTCCGCTTCGACGATGAGGCGGCGCTCCGTCGGCTGGCGACCCGGTTGGCCGCAGCCGGCGGCCGTCGACTCGATGACGCTCAGCCGTGGGCCGACGTGCGCTTGTCCGGCGGGACCCGGCTGCATGCGGTACTGGCGCCGATCGCCACCCGCGGGCCCTACCTCTCACTGCGCGTTCTGCGGCCCAAGGCCTTCAGCCTGGCCGAGTTGGTCGAGGCGGGCAGCGTAGACGTTCGAGGAGCGCGGCTGCTGGAGACGATCGTCACCGCCCGGCTGGCCTTCCTGGTCACAGGTGGCACTGGATCGGGCAAGACAACGCTCCTGGCGAGCCTGCTGGGCTGCGTCCCCCACACCGAGCGCATCGTCATTGTCGAGGACTCCGGTGAGCTGCGGCCGGCTCATCCGCACGTCGTCGCTCTGGAGGCGCGGACGGCCAACGTGGAGGGGGCCGGCGCGGTGACGATGCGGGACCTCGTCCGGCAGGCCCTGCGGATGAGACCGGATCGATTGGTCGTCGGAGAGGTCCGCGGCGCCGAGGTCGTCGAGCTGTTGGCCGCTCTCAACACCGGGCACGACGGGGGCGCCGGCACCGTACACGCCAACTCCGCCCGCGATGTGCCGGCCCGGTTGGAAGCCTTGGCGGCGCTGGGCGGAATGGGCGCCGCAGCACTGCACAGCCAGCTGGTCGCCGCTGTGCAGTGCGTTGTGCACCTCCGGCGCACGGGGGGCAATCGGGTCGTCGACGAGGTGTCGGTGCTGCACCGGACGACGACCGGAGCCACCCTGTTGCCGGCGTGGCGACCGGGTTCGGCCGGCGCCGAGGGTGCCCCCGCGCTGCGCGAGCTGCTGGTTGCTCGGGGAGCCGATCCAGGCGCCCTGCGGTGAGATCGGCCGTTGCAGCACTCGTCGCCGGTGCCGCCGTTGTGCTTCTCATCCGGTCCGACCGCCTGGGCTGGCTCGCCCGTCGCGGCTCCACTACCGGCTCGCTCAGCTGGCCGGCGGGGCGCAGAGCTGTGTTCGCCGCGGCCGCTGTCGGCGCAGCCGGGGGCGCCCTGGCCGGTGCTGTGGCCTGCGTCCTGATCGGTGCGGCGGCGGCCGTCGTGGCGCATCGCTGGCAACAGCGGCTCGCGGCTGCCCAGCTGTCCCGGCGCCGCTCGGCCGAGGTGGAGTTGCTGGCTGCACTGGCGGCCGAGCTGCGAGCGGGCCGGCAGTCCGGCTCGGCATTGGCTCTGGTGGAGGCGGTGGCCGGCACCGGCTTGGGTGACGCGCTCGCCGATGCCCGGGCTGCCGCGGCGGCCGGCGGCGACGTGGCGGCCGCGCTGCGCGATGGAGCGCCGGAGGGCGGCACCCTGGCCCGGCTGGCCGCGGCCTGGCAGGTCAGCGTGGTGGCCGGCGCGCCGCTGGCGGAGGTGGTTGCCCGCGTCGAGGCGGAGTTGCGGGCGGTCGCGGCCGTGCACGAGAAGGCCGACGCCGAGCTGGCCGGTGCCCGGGCGACCGGAGGCCTGCTGGCCATGTTGCCCCTGCTGGGGGTGGGCCTCGGCCAGGCGATGGGCGCGCGGCCGTTGCACGTGCTGCTCGATACGCCGGTTGGCGCGCTGTGCTCAGGTGCCGGTTTGGCCTTGGAGCTGGCCGGCCTTGCCTGGGTGCAGCGGCTCACCGGCGGCGCCGTCGGCACCGTCGGAAGGCCGTGATGCGGCTGCTGTCCGCGGGCATCGTCGGGCTTGCCGCTGCGGTGGTCCTTGCCGGCGGCGGCCAGGCCCCGCCCCTGCGGCGCCTGCGTTCGGTGTTCGCCGGCGAGCCGCGGTCCCCATCACCCGACCGAGGTGGTCTCACCGCCTCGGTCCACGGCCGCCGGACCATCGCCGCCGGGGTCGGTCTGTGCCTGCTGATCGGGCTCGGTGGACTGGCCGGCGCGGTCGTCGGGACGGTGGCTGCTGTGGGCATCGACCGCGCCTTGGCCCGGCTGCCTGACCGCGCTGCGGTCCGAGCCGGAGAAGCAACCGATCGCGACCTTCCCTTGGCCCTGGACCTGCTGGCCTGCGCCCTGCAAGCCGGCCAGCCGCCGTCGGCGGCCTCGGCGGCGGTCGCGACGGCGATCGGCGGACCGGTGGGCGCAGCCCTGGCGGCGGTAGCGCGCGGCACCGACCTTGGCTCGCCGCCGGAGCTGGCCTGGCAACCGCTCGGCCGGCTGCCCGGCGCCGCTGCCGCTTCCCGCACGCTGGCCCGCGCAGCTGGAAGCGGCACCCGGCTCGCCGACGAGCTGAGCCGCACCGCCGCGCTCCTGCGGCATCGCCGGGATGCGGCCACCGACGCCCGGGTCCGACGGGCCGGCGTGCTCGTGGTCCTGCCGCTCGGCCTGTGTTTCCTGCCGGCGTTCGTCTGCGTCGGGGTCGTGCCGATCGTGATCGGCATCGCCGGGTCGGTCCTGCGTTGACCGACCGTCTGCACAGGGCGGCCGGCGTCCACAGATCTCGGCCGGGGCGCCCGCAGCCGCTGATCCGGCGCGACGGTGGAAGCGCCGGACCGACCGGCGTAGCGCAGCAGGAGGTGGTTCATGATCAGGCTGAGCGGGTGGCTGCGGAGATCCGTGCTCCAGGCCGACGACGGGATGAGCACGGCAGAGTACGCCGTCGGCACGATCGCCGCGGTCGCGTTTGCCGGCGCGCTCTACAAGGTGGTGAGCAGCCCGGCCGTACTGCACGCGCTATCGGGGCTCGTGGAGCGGGCCCTTCAGGCACCGTTCTAAATGTTACGGGACGACCGGGGGTCGGTGACCGCGGAGATGGCCGCCGCCTTACCGGTGCTGGTGCTCCTGCTGGCGGTGGCCCTCAGTGCGGTCGGGGCGGTCACATCACAGCTGCGTTGTGTCGACGCAGCACGGGAGGGAGCCCGGGCCGCTGCGCGGGGGGAGGCGCCCGCGCGGGCGACGGCCGTGGCCCGGCAGGTGGCTCCCCCGGGATCCAAGGTCGCGGTCAAGACGATCGGGACGACCGACGGTGATGCTGTCGTCGTCACTGTCAACAGCCGGGTGCCACTGCTCGGCCGTCTTCTCAGCTCGGTCGCCGTCGGCGCCCAGGCGACAGCCCTGGTCGAGCCCGAAGGGCCACCGTGACCAGCGACCGTGGATCGGCCGCGGTGTACGTCCTGGCTGCTGCCGCCCTGGTGATCGCAGCGGGAGTGGCGGAGGCCGAAGTGGGTGCCGCTGTGGTGGCCCGTCACCGAGCCGCAACTGCGGCCGATCTCGGAGCGCTGGCGGCCGCCTCAACCGCGCTGCGCGGAGGGCCAGCGTGTGCGGTCGCTGATCGGGTGGCCAAGGCCAATGCAGCCCGACTGTCGGGCTGCGCGCTGGTCGGCGTGGATGCCGTGGTCACCACGACGGTCCGGCCCGCCGGAATCGCTGCTGCGTGGGGAGTGGCGCAGGTCACTGCCCACGCCGGTCCGGCCAGCGCCGACGTGCAGCCGTGACCGGCTACTCGGAGGCCGGGCGCTCTTCGGCGGTGTTCTGCAGCGATGGCCCGGTAGATCCCGGTGCGTCTACGGCGGTGGCCCCCGTGGTCGGCGCGGTCGTCGGGGCCGTCGGGGTCTGCGCGGTCGGCGCGGTCGGCGGAGGGGCCGAGTACCGCTGTTGCTCCAACTCGCGGGCTAGGCGGGCGTTCTCCTCTTTAAGCTGCTCCTCGCTCTGGCGCTTGGTCTTGATCTCCTGCCGCTGCTGGCGACGCTTCCGTCCAGAGCGGCGCATCCCGGCCAAGAGGAGCGCCAGCCCGAGGGTGGCGACGAAGCCGGTCCCCACCCCGACCAGAAACAGCTGCCCGATCGTGAGATGGGGGAGGGAGAAACCGAAGATCTCGGCTTTGGAGTCAGCTGTGTTGTCCACCAGCAGCCCGCCGGTCAATGCACCGGCCGCCACCAGCAGCAGCAGACCAAGGAGCAGCATGAGGGACTCCCATCTGAATTCACCCGCGCCCGCTCAACGAGCAGACGCGCACATGCTATTCGCTCTCGCGGCTACCGGAGGTCGTCTGCGCTCACGCCTCGCCGGCCAATCCCGGTGCGGTGAGGGCCTCCGCGCTCAGCACGATGTCGAGCAGGACAACGGCGCCGGCCTTGTCGAGCGGGTTGTTGCCGTTGCCGCACTTGGGTGACTGCACGCAGGATGGGCAGCCCGCGGAGCACTCGCAGGCGGCGATCGCGTCACGGGTCGCTGCCAGCCAATCCGGGGCCGCATCGAAGCCGCGGGCGGCAAAGCCCGCGCCGCCGGGATGACCGTCGTAGACGAATACCGTCGCCCGGCCGGTGTCCTGGTGCATGGCCGTCGACACACCCCCGATGTCCCACCGGTCGCAGGTCGCATACAAGGGAAGGAGCCCGATCGCTGCGTGCTCGGCGGCATGTGCGGCTCCCGGCACGTCGGCGGGCTCGAGGCCGCTGCGCGTCAGTGCCTCGGGAGCGACGGCATACCAGACGGCGCGGGTGCGTAATCGCCGCAAGGGCAGATCCAGGGGGCGCTCGTCGATCACCTCCCCGGTCATCACCCGCTTGCGGAGGTAGCTCACCACCTGATTCGTCACATCGACCGTTCCGAACGACACGGTCACGGCGCCGAGCTCGCGTGTCCTAACGGCCTCGACAACGCTAATATCGGTCACGTCGCGGGCCGAGGTTGTCCAGTCCGGGTCCTCGGCATGCACGATCGCCACCGATTCGCTGAGGTCGAGGACGTCGACGACGTAGCTGGTGCCTTGGTGCAGGTACACCGCGCCGGCGTGGACCTGGCTGTGGGCTGCGCCGGCGTCAACCGTGCCCAGGAGCCGCCCGGTGCCGGCTTCTACGACGCGTACCGGCTCGCCGCCGACACCGCGGATGTCAAGGATCGGCCGCTTCCGTGACGTCCAGAACCAGCCGGCCGGGCGATGCCGCAGTTGGCCGCGGCGGACCAGGTCGGGAAGCAGGTCGGCCGCCACATCGCCGCCGAACAACGGCAGATCGTCGGCGGTGAGCGGCAACTCGGCGGCCGCGCAGCACAGCTGCGGCCCGAGAACATACGGATTGTCGGGGTCGATCACGGTCGCCTCAACCGGCCGGCCGAACACCGCTGCCGGGTGGTGGACCAGATAGGTATCGAGCGGATCGTCGCGGGCCACGAAAACGGCCAGGGCGCGTTCGCCGGTCCGGCCGGCACGGCCGGCCTGTTGCCACAGCGAGGCGAGCGTCCCGGGGTAGCCGGTGAGCACGACCGCGTCGAGGCCGGCCACATCGACTCCGAGTTCCAAGGCATTCGTGGACGCGAGGCCGAGCAGGCGCCCTGATTCCAACGCGGCCTCGAGATCACGGCGTTCGCCGGGGAGATAGCCGGCCCGGTAGGCGGCCACCCGCTCGGCCAGCGCCGGCGCAGCCTCGCTCAACGCCCGCCGGGCACCCAGGGCCACGACCTCTGCGCCCCGCCGCGAGCGGACGAAGGCAAGCGTGCGCACCCCCTCGACGATCAGGTCGGCCAGGAGCGACGCGGCTTCAGCCGACGCCGTACGCCGGACCGGGGCGCCGTGCTCGCCGGTCAGTCCCGCAACCAGCGGCGGCTCCCACAGGGCGAAGTCGAGAGCGCCGTGGGGGGAGGCGTCCTCGGTCACCGCTGTCACGGGAAGCCCGGTGAGCCGCGCGGCGGACTCCGCCGGCGATGACACGGTGGCCGAGGCGAGCACGAAGACCGGCGCCGATCCGTAGCGGGCGCAGACCCGCCGCAACCGGCGGAGGACGTGCGCCACGTGCGAGCCGAAGACGCCCCGGTAGCCATGACACTCGTCGATGACGACGTAGCGCAGCCGGCGCAGGAAGGACGCCCACTTCGGATGCCCGGGAAGGATCCCGCGGTGGAGCATGTCGGGGTTGGTGAGGACCAGCCGCCCGTGGGCGCGCACCCAGTCGCGTTCGGGCGGCGGCGTGTCACCGTCATAGGTCGCGGCCCGTACCTCCGTCAGCTGCAGCGACCGGATCGCCCGGAGCTGGTCGGCGGCCAGCGCCTTGGTCGGCGCGAGGTAGAGCGCGGTGGCCTTGGGTTCGGTGAGCAGTGCCGAGAGCACCGGCAGGAGGTAGGCCAGTGACTTGCCCGAGGCCGTGCCCGTCGCGACGACTACCGACTGCCCTCCGGCCGCTAGCACGGCGGCCCGCGCCTGATGCTCCCAGGGCGCGGGGACGCCGGCCAGGGCCAGTCGGTCGACCAGCAGATCGGGCACCCACTCCGGCCAGCTCACCGTGCGGCCGGGGCGAGCCGGCAGCGACTCGACGTGGGTGACCGGCGACTGCCGACGGCCTGACGTCAGCCGGTCGAGCAGCGGTGGGGCCATGATGCGACTGTTGCACGGCCGGACACCGGGCCGGTCTGCCCCGACCGCCCCCGTCGGGCCGCGCAGTGGTTAGATCGTTGCACTTGCGGGTTCGACGAGTGAAAGGGATGGCCGTGGACTTGTCGTTGACCACCCGCACGGAGGGTGACCGCACGGTCGTCGCCGTCGGCGGAGAGATCGATGTCTACACCGCACCCAAACTTCGCGAGCAGCTCATCGACCTCGTGAGCAACGGCAACTACCACATCGTGGTCGACATGGAAGGCGTCGAATTTCTTGACTCCACCGGCCTGGGCGTCCTGGTCGGTGGCCTGAAGCGGGTCCGGGCCCATGACGGATCGCTGCGTCTGGTGTGCACCCAGGAGCGGATCCTGAAGATCTTCCGGATCACCGGCCTGACGAAGGTGTTCCCCATCCATGCCTCCGTCGACGAGGCCGTCGCGGCGAGCGACTGACGCCGACCGAGACGGTGCCGGGGGAAGGCGTGCCGCCGGTCCGGCTGCAGATCTCAGCGACGCCGGCCCAGGTGCGGACTGCCCGGCTGGTCGCGGCGGCGGTGGCCCGGCGCAGCGGTGTTCCCGAGGAAAGCCTGGACGAGATCCGCCTCGCGGTCGGCGAAGCATGCTCGCGAGCGGTCAGCCTGCACCGGGTGTACGTTCCGACGGAGTTGGTCACCGTGCTGCTCAATGGCGACGGGAGGTTCGTCGTCAGCGTGTGCGATCAGGCGCCGGCCGACGCCGACGACGGGCCGCGCAGGCCCCTCGACCAGATGAACACCTGGGATGAGTTCGATCGCGACGGGCCCATGTCAGCGGGGCTGGGACTGGGCGTCATCGACGGCCTGGTCGATGACCTCCAGATCGCCGCGGGGCCGGACGGAAGGGGCACGGTCGTCCGGATGAGCTGGCCACTGGCCGGGAGCGGGCAGCCCGCGAGGAGTCGACCGGGCAGGTCGCGAGCCAACCGTCGAGCCCGGTGACATAGACTCCACGCCCAGTGCGGACGTACCGCGACGTGATGCCCGCCGCACCTACCGACGGACGACTCCACCCCTGACCGGGCGCAGGGGTCGCCGTTTCGCCTGCTGTCTCAGGAGGACCAATGTCGGGGCCTAGTCTTGCCGGCGCCGCTGCCCAGGGTGCCACTCGCGTCACAGGCGGCAATTACCTGCTGGTCGCCCTCATCGCCGTGCTGGCCGTGCTCGCGCTCGCCTTTGCCGCCTACCTGGTCCGTGAGGTGCTCAGTGCCAGCCAGGGCACGCCGAAGATGCGCGAAATCTCCCTCGCGGTCCAGGAGGGTGCCTCGGCCTACCTGGCTCGGCAGTTCAAGACCCTGGCGATCTTTGTCGTCCTCGTCTTCTTCCTGCTCCTGGCCCTTCCGGCCGACAGCAGCAGCCTGCGCATCGGCCGCTCGATCTTCTTTGTCATCGGTGCCGTCTTTTCGGCCTTGGTCGGCTTCGTCGGCATGGGCCTGGCGACCCGGGCCAACGTGCGGGTCGCCGCGGCGGCCCAGGAGTCGGGGCGGAGCCGCGCCATGCGGATCGCCTTCCGTGCCGGCGGGGTCTGCGGCATGTTCACCGTGGGTCTGGGGCTGCTGGGCGCCTCCGGCGTCCTGCTCATCTACAACGACAACGCGCCGGCCGTCCTCGAAGGGTTCGGCCTCGGCGGTGCGCTGCTCGCGATGTTCATGAGGGTGGGCGGCGGCATCTTCACCAAGGCCGCCGACGTGGGCGCCGACCTGGTCGGCAAGGTCGAGGCCGGGATCCCCGAGGACGACCCCCGCAACGCCGCCACCATTGCCGACAACGTCGGCGACAACGTCGGCGACTGCGCCGGCATGGCGGCCGACCTCTTCGAGTCCTACGCCGTCACCCTGGTCGCGGCGCTGATCCTGGGCAAGGCCGCCTTCGGCTATCACGGCCTGGTCTTCCCGCTCATCGTCCCCGCGATCGGTGTGATCACCGCCGTCGTCGGCATCCTGGCGGTAGCCCCCCGCGAAGCAGACCGTACGTCGATGTCGGCGATCAACCGCGGATTCTTCATCTCGGCCACCGTGTCGGCCGTCCTGGTCGCCATCGCGGCCTTCCTCTACCTGCCCGGGTCCTTTGCCGAGCTCGGGGTCAACGTGACCTCCAACACCAGTCCACGCGTCGTCGCGATCGGCGCGGTGTTGATCGGCCTGGTGCTGGCGGCGGCGATCCAGCTGCTTACCGGCTATTTCACCGAGACGGCCCGCAAGCCCGTACAGGACATCGGCCGCTCCTCGCTGACCGGCGCCGCGACCGTCATCCTGACCGGTATCTCGGTCGGCCTGGAGTCCGCCGTCTACAGCGCGCTGCTCATCGCCGCGGCGGTCTATGGGGCCTTTTTGCTCGGCGGCGGCTCCGTTGTGGTGGCGCTCTTCGCGGTGGCATTGGCCGGCACCGGCCTGCTGACCACCGTCGGGGTCATCGTGTCGATGGACACCTTCGGCCCGGTCAGCGACAACGCCCAGGGCATTGCCGAGATGTCCGGCGAGATCGACCCGGCCGGCGCCCGGGTGCTCACCGATCTCGATGCCGTGGGCAACACCACCAAGGCGATCACCAAGGGCATCGCGATCGCGACCGCGGTGCTGGCCGCGACCGCCTTGTTCGGATCCTTCCGGACGGCCGTCGAGGCCGCGCTGGCCAAGGCCGGCGTCGCGAGCAACAGCTTCACCTTGTCCGTCGACAAGCCCAATGTGCTGGTCGGGCTGATCATCGGTGCGGCAGTGGTGTTCCTGTTCTCCGGGCTGGCGATCAGCGCCGTGTCGCGAGCTGCCGGCCGGGTGGTCTACGAGGTGCGCGAGCAGTTCCGTACGCACCCCGGGATCATGGACTACACCGAGCGCCCCGACTACGGCCGCGTCGTCGACATCTGCACCAAGGACTCCTTGCGCGAGCTGGCCACCCCGGGGCTACTCGCCGTGCTGGCCCCGATCGCCGTCGGCTTCGGCCTCGGTTATGCGCCGCTGGGTGCCTACCTGGCCGGCGCGATCGCCGCCGGCGTGCTGATGGCGGTGTTCCTGGCCAACTCCGGTGGGGCCTGGGACAACGCCAAGAAGCTGGTCGAGGACGGTCACCACGGTGGCAAGGGATCCGAGGCGCATGCCGCCACGGTGATCGGCGACACGGTCGGGGACCCGTTCAAGGACACCGCCGGCCCGGCGCTGAACCCGCTGATCAAGGTGATGAACCTGGTCGCCTTGCTGATCGCGCCGGCGGTCGTCCAGTACGGCGTCGGCCGGGACGCGAGCACCAGCCTGCGCCTGATCATCGCGCTCGCCGCCGCCGCCATCGTGGTCGCCGCCGTGGTCTTCTCCAAACGCCGCGGCGTGGCGATGGGAGCGGACACCTCCGGCGAGGTGATCGAGCGAACGCCGGTTTCCTGACGCCGCACGCCTACCCTGCGGGAATGTCACGGCAGCTCTCCCTCTTCACCGCCGGTGAGCTGCCGCCGGCCGTCGACGACCTCGAAGGCCTGCTGGCCGGTCCCGCTCATCTCGTCCGGCGACCCGACGCTGCCCGGCTCTCACTCGTCGTCGGTGTCGAATGGCGGGTGGCCGTCCTGCTGGCCGCCTTCGCCGATCGCGGGCTCGAGGGCGAGCGCACCACGACGCACGACGGCCGGTCCGTGGTGCGCACCCCGTTCTCGTCCCGGCTGCTGCCGCTGGCCGGCCGGTGGACGCGCGGAGCCCGGATGGTCGCGCCGGACGGTTTGCGGTTGGACGGGTCGCGGCTGCGTCTTTGGACCGTCGCGGCTGGCCGGCCCGACGAGTACGGCTATCTGCTGGCGCTGCCCGACGACGCCGACGGCACGTGGAGCGCCGTCGGGTCGGCCCTGCATGATGCCGGTGTACCGGGGACGCTAATCGGGGTACGGGCGGGTGGCCCGGCATTCCGGATCACCGGGCGCCGGATCAGCCGGCTGGGTGAGCTGGTCGGTGACCCCCCGCACGACGCCGCTGTCGATGCGTGGCCGCTGATCGGGGGCCGGCCGTAGCGTCGCCGTACGGTTTATGCGACCTTTGGACAGCCTGGGCCGAACCCGCCCAATCCAGCACCACCGACCGACCTGACACAGGAGCACCGTGCCCGCGTCCAACGACTCGCCCCCCCGGGACGGTCTGCGCCTCGTCATCGTCGAGTCGCCGGCCAAGGCCAAGACGATCGCCGGCTACCTCGGCAAGGGATACGTCGTCGAGTCCAGCATCGGTCACATCCGCGACCTGCCGCGCAACGCCGCCGACGTGCCGACCAAGTACAAGGGCGAGAGCTGGGCCCGCCTCGGTGTCGACGTCGACCATGACTTCACCCCGTTGTACGTGATCAGCCCCGACCGCAAGCAGCAGGTGGCCAAGCTCAAGAAGGTGCTCAGCATGGCGACCGAGCTCTACCTGGCCACTGATGAGGACCGCGAGGGAGAAGCCATCGCCTGGCACCTGGTGCAGACGCTGAAGCCGACCATCCCGGTGCGCCGGATGGTGTTCCACGAGATCACGCCCGCCGCGATCGCTGCTGCGGTGGCCGCACCGCGGGAGATCGACAGCGACCTGGTCGAGGCGCAGGAGACCCGGCGGATCCTCGACCGGCTGTTCGGCTACGAGGTCAGCCCGGTGCTGTGGAAGAAGGTGCTGCCGAAGCTGTCGGCCGGCCGGGTGCAGTCGGTGGCGACCCGCATCGTCGTCGAGCGCGAGCGGGCCCGGCTGGCGTTCAGGGCGGCCGGCTACTGGGACATCCTCGGCAGCTTCGACACCGCCCGGCCCGAGCCGGCCGACCCGACCGCCCCGACCCGGTTCACCGCCGGCCTCGTTGCGCTGGACGGCGACCGGGTGGCCAGCGGCCGCGACTTCGACCCCGCGACCGGCCAGGCCCGCTCGGGCGTGGTGCACCTCGACGAGGCCGGCGCCCGCGGTGTCGCGGCGCGGCTCGAGGACGCCAAGTTCGCGGTGACCCGGGTGGAGGAGAAGCCGTACCGGCGCAGGCCCTACCCGCCCTTCATGACCAGCACGTTGCAGCAGGAGGCCGGGCGCAAGCTGCGGCTGTCCAGCCAGCAGGCGATGCGGGTGGCCCAGCGACTGTACGAGAACGGCTACATCACCTACATGCGCACCGACTCGACGAACCTGTCCGAGACGGCGCTGACCGCGGCCCGTACCCAGGCCCGCGAGCTCTACGGCGACGCCTTCGTCCCGGCCGAGCCGCGGCGCTACGTCCGCAAGGTCAAGAACGCCCAGGAGGCACATGAGGCGATCCGCCCATCCGGAGACGCCTTCCGGACGCCCGGTGAGGTCGCCGGCGAGCTCAGCGCCGAGGAGTTCCGGCTCTACGAGCTGGTCTGGAAGCGCACGGTCGCCTCGCAGATGGCCGACGCCGTGGGCCAGAGCGTCTCGCTGCGCCTCGCGGGCACGTCCTCGACCGGCGAGGTCGCTGAGTTCGCTGCGAGCGGCAAGACGATCACCTTCCCGGGCTTCCTCCGGGCCTACGTCGAGGGTTCCGACGATCCCGACGCCGAGCTGGAGGACGCCGAGCGCCGGCTGCCCCGGGTCGAGCGCGACCAGCCGTTGACGGCCACCGGCCTGGTGCCCCAGGGACACACCACCTCACCGCCGGCCCGCTACACCGAGGCCTCGCTGGTCAAGGCGCTGGAGGAGCTCGGGATCGGCCGGCCGTCGACCTACGCCTCGATCATGCAGACCATCCAGGACCGTGGATACGTCTTCAAGAAGGGGACCGCGCTGGTGCCCACCTGGGTTGCGTTCGCCGTTGTCGGGTTGCTGGAGACGTACTTCTCCCGGCTCGTCGACTACAACTTCACCGCCTCCGTCGAGGAGGATCTCGACGCGATCGCCGCCGGTCGCGAGAAGTCGCTGGACTGGCTGACCCGCTTCTACTTCGGCGCGGACCCCGGCGCCGGCAAGGGTGGCGGCAAGGGTGCCGGCGGCAAGGAAGGCGGCATCGCCCGGGCCGGCGGCCTGAAGAAGATCATCGCCGAGCAGCTGGGCGAGATCGACGCGCGCGGGGTCAACTCCATCCCGCTGTTCAACGACATCGTGGTCCGGGTCGGGCGCTACGGGCCCTACCTGCAGCGGGGTGGTGACGGAGGCGCCCGGGCCAGCGTGCCGGAGGACCTCGCGCCCGACGAGCTCACGCCGGAGAAGGTCGAGGAGCTGCTCTCCGCCCCGTCCGGCGACCGTGAGCTCGGCGTCGACCCGGCCACCGGCGAGCCGGTCGTGGCCAAGGCCGGACGCTACGGACCGTACGTCCAGGCCGGCGAGCGGACGTCGAGCCTGTTCGCCGACATGTCCCTCGACACCCTCACCCTCGACGAGGCGCTCCGGCTGCTCACCCTGCCCCGCTCGGTCGGCGCCGGCCCCGACGGCGAGCAGATCGTGGCCGCCAACGGGCGCTACGGTCCGTACGTCAAGAAGGGCACCGAGACCCGGTCGCTGACCTCGGAGGGGCAGCTGTTTACGGTGACCCTCGACGAGGCGCTGGCCCTGCTGGCCGAGCCTAAGGCGCGCGGCCGCCGTGCTCCCGCCGCCACGCCGCTGCGGGAGCTCGGACCGGACCCGGCCAGCGGCGCAGCCGTGACGGTGCGGGAGGGCCGGTTCGGTCCGTACGTCACCGACGGTGAGACGAACGCGAGCCTGCGCAAGGGCGACGACGTCGAGTCGGTCACCATCGAACGGGCTGCCGAGCTGCTCGCCGACCGGCGGGCCCGCGGGCCGGCGACCAAGGCGACCAGCAAGCGGGCACCCGCCAAGAAGGCCGTGAGGACGGCCAAGCAGGCGGCCAAGAAGACCGCCAAGAAGACGACGAAGAAGGCGGCCAAGGCCGCACCGAGGGCCAGCGCCACGCGGTAGCCCTCCCGCGTCCTTCGCCCCACCGCGTACGCGGGCCTTACAGTGGGCGCAGCGTTCCGAGCCCCCTGCACGGGCTGCTGTGACCGACGAGCCGGAGCCAGAGATCACCACCGAGCAGATCCCGTCACCCCAAGCCGGCCCACCGTCGGCCGGGCCGGCGTCCGGCGACGTCGGTCGTCAGGTCCGCGCCGTGCTCGGCATTACGGCGTTCCGGCGGTTGTTCGTGGTGCTGTCACTGTCCAGCATCGGTGACTGGCTGGGCTTGCTCGCGACCACCACGATCGCCGCTGACCAGGTGTCCGGGACGGCGGCCAAGGGAGCGGCCTTCGGCAGTGTCGTGGTGATCCGGCTGTTGCCGGCACTCATCCTGGCGCCGGTGGCGGGTGCATTCGCCGACCGCTTCGACCGGCGGATCACGATGATCGTGTGTGACGTCCTCCGCTTTGCGCTCTTCGCCTCGATCCCGCTGGCCGGGGTCATCGGATGGACCCTGGCGGCCTCGTTCATCATCGAGGTGGTGGGGATGTTCTGGATTCCCGCCAAGGAGGCCTCCGTACCCAACCTGGTCCGCAAGGATCAGCTCGAGGCGGCCAACCAGGTGTCGCTTTTTTCCACCTACGGGCTGACCCCGGTCCTTGCCTCGCTGATGTTCGCCTCACTGAGCACGATCACCCGGGTGCTCGCCGAGAAGCTCCCGCACGGGTATCTCGCCGGCAACCGGGTTGACCTGGCGCTGTTCTTCAACGCCGGCACGTTCCTGATGTCGGCGATCGTCGTGGTGTTCATCCCGGAGATCAGCGGCCGGCGCGACCGGTCGGCCGCCGCCACCGAGGCGCCGGTCGGGCTGGGGCGGTCCATTGCCGAAGGCTGGGCCTATGTCCGCAGCTCGGCGCTGGTCCGGGGTCTGGTCATCGGCATCTTCGGCGCCTTGTCGGCCGGGGGTTTCGTTGTTGGCACCGGCAAGTTCTACGCGGCCAGTCTCGGCGGTGGAGACGCCACCTTCGGCCTGCTGTTCGCCTGCTTGTTCGTCGGGCTCGGCACCGGGATGGGCTTCGGTCCCAAGCTGGCCCGCGACCTGTCCCGGCGGCGGTGGTTCGCCCTGTCCATCGTGCTGGCCGGCTCCTCGGTGATGGCGCTGTTCGCGACGCCGTTCCTCGCGCTGGCCATGGTGTTCGCGCTGCTGGTCGGGCTCGGTGCCGGGATGGCCTACCTCGCGGGTCTCACCCTGCTCGGCGGCGAGGTCGACGACAAGCTCCGCGGCCGCGTCTTCGCCTTCATCCAGTCGATGGTGCGCGTCGTGCTGATGCTGGCGACCGGGGTCTCGTCGCTGCTGGTCGGCCTGGGTGGCCGGCATACGGTGCATCTGGGTTCGGTGCCCTTCACCTTGAGCTCCTCGCGCCTGCTGCTGCTCGTCGGCGGTGCCCTCGCGGTGACGGTCGGGGTGCTTGCCTTCCGGCAGCTCGATGACAAGCCGGGGGTTCCGGTCCTGCCTGACCTGATCTCCTCGCTGCGCCGCCGGCCGGTCGTCGAGGGCGGCCATCGAGGGCTGTTCATCGCCTTCGAGGGCGGCGAGGGGACTGGCAAGTCCACCCAGTCGGCCCTCCTGGCGCAGTGGTTGCGCGCCGGCGGGTACGACTGCGTCGTCACGCACGAGCCCGGCGGCACGCCCCTCGGCGAACGGGTGCGGGCACTCCTGCTCGATCGGGCCGGCACTCACATGTCCCCCCGGGCTGAGGCGTTGCTGTATGCCGCCGACCGGGCCGATCACGTCGACATCGTCGTCCGGCCGGCGCTGGACCGCGGGGCCATCGTCGTGACCGACCGTTACGTCGACTCGTCGCTGGCCTATCAGGGCGCCGGCCGGCAACTACCCGTCGAGGAGCTCGAGCGGGTCTCCCGATGGGCCACCCGCGGCCTTCGGCCGGACCTCGTCCTCCTGCTCGACCTCGACCCGGTGATCGGTCTGCAGCGGGCCGGACGGCGGGCCGGTCCCGGGGCGGTCGCCGACCGGCTGGAGGCGGAGTCGCTGCACTTCCACGAACGGGTCCGCCGGGCTTTTCTGTCGTTGGCCGGCCACGGTGGCCGCTACGCGGTCATCCCCGCCGGCGCGCCGGTCGAGGAGATCGCCGCGCGGGTCCGCCTGGCCGTCGGGCCGCTCCTGCCGCCGCCGGCCGTCAGCCCGCAACCGGTCGATGCTCGTGGCAGCCGGGTGCCGGAATGAGCGTCTGGGACGAGGTGGTCGGGCAGCCCGACGTGGTGCGCACGCTGTCGCAGGCGGCCCGGGCGGCGGCGGACATCGTGGCGGGAAGCGCTGGGACCGGCAGCGCGATGACGCACGCATGGCTGTTCACCGGCCCGCCCGGCTCGGGGCGGTCGGTGGCCGCGCGGGCGTTTGCGGCCGCGCTGCAATGCCCGGACGGCGGCTGCGGGGTGTGCCCGTCGTGCCATCAGGTGCGGGTCGGCACGCACGCCGACGTACGGCTCGTCGTACCCGAGGGCCTGTCCATCCCGGTCGCGGCGATGCGCGAGCTGGTCCTGCGGGGTGCCCGGTCGCCGATGGGCGGCCGGTGGCAGGTCATCCTGATCGAGGACGCCGACCGGCTGACCGAGGCGGCCGCCAACGCACTGCTCAAGGCGATCGAGGAGCCGCCGGCCCGCTGCGTCTGGCTGCTCTGTGCGCCGTCCACACACACCGACGACGTACCCCTGACCATCCGCTCGCGGTGCCGGGTCGCGGCGTTGCGTACGCCGCACGCCGACGCCATAGCCGACGTGCTGGTCGACCGCGACGGCATCGACCGGGCGATGGCCCAGTGGGCGGCTCGGGCCTCCCAAGGTCATGTCGGCCGGGCCCGCCGGCTGGCCCGCGACGAACGGGCCCGGTCGCGGCGGCAGACGGTTCTGGCGCTGCCCCGTTCGCTGACCGGGCTCGGCCGGTGTTTCGATGCGGCCGAGGCGCTGATCGAGGCGGTCGAAGAGGAAGCGCTGGCCAGCACCGAGCTGATGGACGCTGCCGAGACGGAGGCGCTCAAGCAGGCGCTGGGTGCCGGCGGCACCGGCAAGGGTGCGGCCGCGGCGACCCGGGGCACGGCCGGCCAGCTCAAGGAGCTCGACCGGACGCAGCGCTCCCGGCGTACCCGGGCCCAGCGCGACGCCCTCGACCGGGCGCTGGTCGATCTGGCGGCGTTTTACCGTGACGTGCTGACCGTGCGCCTGGGCGCTCGGGTCGGCGCGGTGCACTCCGACGTCCCCGACCTGACGGCGCGTGCCGCGCAGGCCTGGACGCCGGAGTCGGTGCTGCACCGGCTCGAAGCGGTGCTGGCGTGCCGTCAGGCCATCGAGGGCAACGTCAAACCGCGGATCGCGGTCGAGGCGATGGCGATCGCCCTGCGCGACGGCTGACGCGTACTCTGCGGCTTATGGGACTGCTCTGCGCCGTGAGCTTCACCCGCTACGGCCGTCTCTACTACCTCGACCCCGGTCCCTACGCGCCCCGTGTCGGCGACCTGGTCCTCGTCCCGACCGACGACGGCCCGGAGGTGGCCGAGTGTGTGTGGGCGCCCCAGGAGGTCGGCGCCGACTCCCTGGGGGCGCCACAGCTGGCCGGCCTCGCCGGCGACCAGCACGTGCAACGCGACGCGGAGGTGCGCCGGCGCAAGGCCGAAGCCCGGGTCGCTGCCAAGCGCCTGGTCCGCGAGCACAAGCTGCCGATGAAGGTGGTCGGCATCGATCATGTACCTGCCGACGGTCGCACCACCATCTTCTTCACCGCGCCGCACCGGGTGGACTTCCGCGGCCTGGTCCGCGACCTCGGCGCCACGCTGCGCTGCCGGGTCGAGCTGCGCCAGCTCTCCGCCCGGGACGAGGCACGCATCCAGGGCGGCATCGGTTCCTGCGGGCGGGACCTGTGCTGCGCGACTTTTTTGAAGGACTTCGAGCCGGTGACCCTGCGGATGGCCAAGGACCAGGACCTGCCGCTCAACCCCATGCGGATCTCCGGCGCCTGCGGCCGGCTGATGTGCTGCCTGAAGTACGAACATCCGCTCTACACCGCCTTCAAGGCGGCCACGCCGGCGGTCGGCGAAGCGGTGACCTCGCCGGAGGGCCCGGGGCGTGTCGTCGGGCACAACGTGCCGGCGGACACCGTCGTCGTGCGGCTGGACGAGGGCGGCAGCCGGTGCTCGTGCAGCCGGGCCAGCGTGTGCGGCAGCCGCCAGGCGTACGAGGCAAGCCCGTCGGCGCAGGAGCCGGTCGGCGGCGCAGCGGGTTAGGTACACTTTCGCGGGCACCGATGCCGGCCCGTTGTTGTCACGGCCGCCTTAGCTCAGACGGCAGAGCGATTCACTCGTAATGAATAGGTCATCGGTTCGATTCCGATAGGCGGCTCCACCCTTGACCGCGGAAACGCCGGTCTCCATCGATACACCCGCGGGAAGCGGTTGTGCCAGTACGGGTGGCCACGCGCAGAGCACCTGCTGCATCCGGCCGATGCCTCTTGGGCCCGCCATCTGGTCCGGCCCGGCCCCCATGTGCACGGTGGATGTGATTCTTAGTTGCATGTTTCGAGTGCTGAATTGTCAAATACAGCGCGCTGCTCAATTGGTCGTTACTGTCTTTTAGGTCAGTACCATACGATAAGAAGATTGACGCGGACCAATCGAGAATTGCCTTCTGTTCCGTACATCGCCTGGCGAACCAGGGTGTGGGAGGGGTCCCCAAACACGTTGCCATGCGGGCATCCGTAGTTGGCATGTAGGCCGCCACGGAATTCGCCGCCTGCGCCGTCGATGAACGCGCACCGTTGTCCGTCGGAGAGCTCAACACCCCAGGGCGCGCTGCTGGTGTCGGTAGAGCGGGGAATGCCAGAATCCCCCTCAAAAGCGATCTTGATGTACTGCCGGCTCCACGGTGCGTCGGGACAAGCCGCTCCTCCGGTGATCGCAAAGCACGGGTCATAGATGCCGTCATCGCCGTAGCACCGGAACGTCTCCGCATGAGGGAGCACATTGGACTGCTGGCAGCCGCTGTCGGGAGCTAACCCAATCACGCGAGTAGCCGGCCAGCGCTCGAGGTCCGATCCGGAAATTACTACGATGCGGGTATTCGCCGGAGGAGCGTGCGGCGCCGAACGGACTGTCGTTGGCGGCCGTGCCGTTGGTGAGGACGAGGCGAGCACAGACCCGGACCGACCGGTCGGTGACACCGGCGCACTGGGGCCTGTCGTTGGCCCACTGCCGCTTGTGGGAAAGTGGGTGCCCGCCGACTGAGCGCGTGGAAGAGGCGGGGAGTGCCGGCCAATCTCGCCGGAGATCAGCAGGGTGACGAGCGCCGAAACGGCGGCAACGGCCACGAGGGCTATAACGGCGAATCCGACGATGAGACCGCGGCTCCCCTGCACCGTATGGCTGGCGTCCCGATCGTCCTGGGTGTCCACGCACCGCCCCACTCTTCCAGCGACCCTGGTGGCGGGTCGAGCCGCCGTCAACCGGCCAGTTACCCGCTGATGATCGGCAGGTCGACTGCCCGCCTTGATAGCCGATGAACCGGAACATGCAGCAGCCTGTGCCACTAACACTAACGAATGAGAGCCAACTTGATAACCACTACTAGAGGGATTGAGTTCTTGAACGTAATTCCGTGAGTCAGATTCAGTCGGCGACTATTAGCGTCCGGTCATGACAGGACGCATCAGTTGCCTGCCGCAGTCAGGTAATGCAGACTGAGGTGATGGGGCGGTTGGAGAATCTGCTCGGTGCGCAGGCCTTGGCGCTGTCTGATCGACTGGACGCGGCCGGCAGCGAGGCTATGGGCAGGTCGGCGTCGGAGTGCGCCGCGCTGGTGACCTTGCTCGCGCACCCCGATGAGTCGGTGTCCTGGCTCGGTGGGGTGCTGAGATTGACCAGTTCGGGCATCACCCGGCTGGTCGACCGGCTGGTGGACGCGGGATGGGTGACGCGGACGGCCGGCGTCGACGCGCGGAGCCGGCGCATTCGCCTCACTCGTCCCGGACGTAACCGCGCCAACGCCGTGCTCGACGCCCGCCACGCAGCGATGGCCGACGCACTTGGGGCGCTGTCCGCCAGTGATCGCGGCGAACTGGAACGATTGCTCGGCGTGCTCGTCGGGCGACTCGCCCAGACCAGGCTGCCCGCGCTGCAGGTCTGCCGGCTCTGCGACCGGACTGTGTGCGCATCCGAGGGGCGGGAATGCCCGCTGAAACACACCGTCCCGGTGGGTGACACCGATGACTGAAACGGCAATCCGGACGCCGGAGGCACTGCCCATGTACCGCACGGTGCTGCCCGGAGCGGCAATGATCGCCGTCAGCTTCGGGCTGGCACGCTACGGCTACGGGCTGCTGCTGCCGGAAATGCAGGCCGAACTGTCGATCAGCCCGAGCACGGCGGGGCTGATCGCCTCCGGCACCTACGTGTCCTATCTGCTCGCCAACGTCGGCGTGGTCTGGCTGGCCGGCAGGCGCGGTCCGCGCGCGGCGATCGGCCTCGCCGCTGCTCTGGCGGCGGCGGGGATGGCCGTGATCGCGAACGCGAACAGCGCGCCGGTCCTCGCGGTAGGAGTTCTGGTCGGCGGTGCCGCGGCCGGGCTGGCCTTCCCGCCCTACGCAGACCTTGTCGCCCGCGCAGTGCAGCCTCGGCGCCGGGACCTGGCGTGGTCGACGATCAGCTCCGGCACCGGCTGGGGGGTGGCCATCGCCGGACCGATCGCCATCGCCGCCGGTGTCCACTGGCGCATCGCCTGGGTTGTGTTCGTCGCGCTCACCGTGGGCACGGGCATCGCTGCAGTCCTGTCCGCACCGGCACATCAACATGACGACCGGCCGCACCGCCCACAGCTGAGCTGGACCTGGTTCCTGTGCCCGAGATCGCGTCCGCTGCTGATCTCCGTGGTGCTCATCGGGACCGGGAGCGCGGTGTGGTGGTCGTTCAGCGTCGACGCGCTACGCCACGCGGGCATCGAGGCAACACCGGCCCGCATCGTCTACGCCGTGTGCGGCGCGGCCGGCATCCTCGCCTCGGCCAGCGGCGCCGTTTTCAGCCGAATCGGGCTACGCCGCGGCTACCTCGCGGCCTGCGTGCTGCTCGCCGGATCCCTGGCCCTGCTGGGTGTCGCCTCGGACCACCTGCTCGCTGCCTTCACCGCCGCGGTGCTGTTCGGTGTGTTCTACAACAGCGTGATCGCCGCACAGGGCATCTGGAGTTCGCGGGTGTTCGCCGACCATCCCTCGGCCGGGCTCGCCGCCGTGAACACCGCCCTGACCATCGGCACGCTCGCCGGGCCGAGCATCGCCGGTGCGGCGATCGCGCAATTTGGCTTCCCCACCACGCTCGTCTCGGCCGCGGTCGTCATCGCCGCCGCACTCGGATTCTGCCCGCCGAGCCCGCACCGCCGACAGGTGCTCGCCCGCACACCGCTGCAACGCCCCGCCGGTGCGGAGCTGAGCCCGGCAACACACCAACCGTCGCCGCCCGGGACCGCGAAGTAGTTCGGGTCGGCGACCATGACCAGGGTGCGGGCGCCGAGCTTGGCGAACCCGTAACGGCTGACGTGATGGACGAGCGATCCGGCCAGTCCCCGACGTCGATAGTCCGGGTCCTCTCGACCGCCTGGAAACAGGCGAGTCCCGGTCCGGCGGCAACCAAACCCATCTGAGCGACGAGCCGACCGTCGACGAACGCGCCGAACACCCGCCGCGTCCAGCCTCGACGAGGCCGCGATTGGTCTGCGCCTTCGTCGTGACGTACCTGCGGTAGGCCGCGGGCTTGTCGGGGTAGTCCTTCGTCACGATCGTCGCGAAGGGCTGCGACTTCGGGAGCTGCCCCTCGGGTGCGTAGTAGAAGAAGACGTCGCCCCAGCTGATCTCTGGCGTCCCGTCCCCGGGTTGGGGTCGCAGCGTCAACACCCCGCCGTGGGCGACCACGTGCTCGATGATGTCGTCGATGCTCATGTGTTCTAGCGCAGGTCCGCAACCTCGAGCGAGACGGCGTGCTGCCACCGGCGGCGCGCACCGCGGCGGGCTATCGCAGCTACACCGACGCTCACCTACTGGCCGCCGTGGCCTACCGGGCTCTTGCCGCCGGCGTCGGAACAGCGAAGGCTCGTAGTCCCCGAGCGTTCCCCGGGCGGCAGAGCGCGCAGCTACTCACCCGTCGACGTACGAGACGCACGGATCGTCCACCAGCTGCGCCAAGTCGGTTACCGCATCCGAGCGCTCCAGGGGCTCATGCCTCAACTGCGGCAGACGCACCGACGAGACGAGATCAACGCCGCCCTCCTCGCGCGCCACGAGAACATCACGGCTCGCTCGCGCGCCCTGCACCAAGCCGCGGCAGCGCTCGAAGCTGTACTGAACGTGAAAGGGCAGTAGCCCGCGACCGGACCCATCCGCTTGCGGGCAGCTGTGCATGCACAGTTCATGAATGACTGCTAGCCTATTCGGCATGAGTACCGAGATCATTCAAGTCCGCGACGTCCCCGCCGAGGATGTCGAGGCCTTGCGAGCGCGAGCAGCGTCCCGAAACCTGTCGCTGTCAAGTTACCTGCGAGAGTTGATCCACGACGACACATCGCGTCCCGCGATGGCGGACGTCCTCGCGCGAATAGCCGCCCGCAGCAGTGTTGAGGCCAGCAGCGATGACGTTCGATCGTTCATCGACGACGACCATCGGGAATGACCGTCGTCGACGCCTCGATCGTCGTGCGGTTGCTCCAGAGCCGCCGAGGCGATGACGCGTTGCGCGAGCGGTTCGGTCAGCACCGGTACGCGCATGCTCCCGCGCTGATCGATGCTGAAGTTACCTCTGCGATCCGGGGCCTGCTTCTGACGTCGAAGACCTCGATCACGATCAATGTTGCGCGGGCGGAGCAGATGCTCGACGACTTCGCGGGTCTGCCGCTGGTGCGCTATCCCATACAGCCCTACCAGCGAAGGGTTCTGACGCTCCGAAACAACTTCACCGCGTACGACGGGTTCTACGTGGCGCTTGCCGAGTCTCTGGGCATGCCGCTGCTCGCCGACGACCACAAGTTCGCTGCCGCCGCCGGCCACACGGCGGTCATCGAAACCTGGGGGTAGGGCTGCAAACCGCCCGACCAGCGCCTGGTCTCAGTTGGCCCATGGTGCTGTGCGACGTGATTACCTGTCGCTCTGGAGGTGCATTTTGAGCGCCCTCAGGTGGCGGGCATCTCCTTGCGGGCCTCGCGCTGGACATGAGCGGGGCGGTGCGGGTCGCACGGTGTGGCAGGACGAGGTGGCGCGGCTGCTGAGCTTCCTGCCCGACCTGACCGGAAAGGTCCCCAGCTGGCCGGACGCGGTGACGGCGTATTCATCGACATCGTGTGCGGCGCCAGCCTCGGCGGGCGCCCGCTGTCGTTCCGCGCTGTTGACCGCCTCACCCTCGGCCAGGACGGGCGCGTGACCCGCCGGGAGTTGTTCCTCGACCCACTCCCCCTAATGATGGCAGCGATGACCCGGCCGCGCGCGTGGCTGCCGTGGTGGCACTCGGGGGCTCGGACCGCTGCTCGGCCGAGGTCGACTCTCGCACGAAAGGACATCCCATGAACTCCACCAACCGCCAGCTGATCGTGCGCGGCCTCGGCGTCACTCGTTCCCTGGTCGGCCTGTCGGCCCTCCTACGTCCGCAACTGGCCAACCTCAACCTCGGCGTGGACCAAACCACCGGCCCTGACGGCGGCACCGCCGCCCGCATGTTCGGCATCCACGACGCCGCCATCGCCGCCGCAACCCTCAACCCGGACCCGTCTGTCCAAGAGACCGGCCTGCGCCTCGGACTGATCTCCGACACCGCAGACGTCGCCTCCGTGCTGCTCGGCCGGCGCGCAGGAGTGAGCTCGGCCGGCGTGCCGCTCATCGGAGGAGCCGCCGCCGTCTTCGCGGTCGCCGGCGCCGCCGCTGTCATGTCCCCACCCAACGTCTGAGCCCCGAACAAACGAACTGCTACACGACCTCTTCCGGGACCTGTCGGCGTCCCGCTGAAGGCACGGGACGCCCGGAACGCATCGCCGACAACTTGACCGCGGCCCGCCTCGAACTCAATGAGACCGACCTGGCCGACATCGAGGAGGCCGTTCCGAGATCTGCAGTCGCCGTGAGCGCTACGCCGCGCCACTGATGGCGATGCTGGACAGCGAGCGCTGAACCCGTCTAGACACCCCGCGGGTGCGACGTGTCAAGCGGCACCCTCTCGACGCCGCGGAGGAACGACGAGGGGACCATTCAAACGGCCAAGCCAGCAGCTCGCCGTGGTGGTCCAGCAGGGGATGGCATGGCGGTCCGTGGGACAGGTCAGACGAACCGTGGAGTGTGGCGGCGGCGGCCCGGCGCCTGCCGGGTGCGTTCGGTCAGGCGTGCGTCTTGTCGGTGAACCGGGGGAGTCACGGCGTGGCTGCGCTGGCGAGGTCGTCTTCGTCCCGGTCGAATTGCGCGGTGTCGGCGGTGAGGTAGCTCTCGGAGATGGGCTTGGGCCCGAAAGGCCACTCAGCTCTCTTGCGTGCCCACAGGGCGAAGGCAACGGCGCCGACGGCCACCCAGAGCAGCGACAGCTCGATCGGGTGGAGGCCGGGGGCGTTTGTGTCGGCATACCCGTAGACGACGATCCAGCCCAGGGCCGCGATGATGCTCGGCAATGGATACAGGAACATCCGGTAAGGCCTGCGCAGCCGGGGCTGCCGCCGTCTCAGCACGCTCAGAGCGAGGATCTGGGCGAGGGCCTGGACGAGCACGGTCACCACGGTCAGGAGCTGGATGAGCACGGTGATGGAGCTCAGCTGGCCGATGACGAAGCCGGCGGCGGTGACCGCCCCCATCGTCAGCAGCCCGACGGTGGGGAACTCGAGCCGTGGGTGCAGCCGGGCGAAGGAGCGGAAGAACACCCCGTCGCGCGCGGCGTCGTAGGGAACCCGGGAGCCGGCCAGCAGGCCGGCCAGCACCGAGGTGAATGCGGTGACCAGGATGAAGACCGTGATGATCTTGGCCGCGGTTGTTCCGAGCGTGCGTTCGAGCAGCAGCGAGGCGACGGAGGTGTACGCGGTCGATTTCTGGTTGAGCATCTCGTGCCAGTCGACGACGCCCAGGACGCCAACCTGCATGGCCAGGTACACGACCATCATCCCGAGTGTGGCAAAGATGATGGAGCGTGGGATGGTGCGGCCAGGTCGTTTGATCTCCGCGCCGAGGTAGGCGCTGGTGTTGTAGCCGAGGTAGTCGTAGACGCCTATCGTCAGGCCGCCGGCGAAGCCGATCCAGAAGCCGCTGCGGGTGAGGTCGAACGCGTGGGCCGGGAAGGTGAAGACCTGTGCGGCGTGGAAGTGGGTGTACGCCGCGATGATCACCGACAACAACGTCGCGATCATGATCGCCCACAGGATGGCGGTCAGCTTGCCGATCGACTCGATCCGCCGCCACAGCAGCGCGATGATGATGACGATGGCCGCCAGCCCGACGACATAGCTCTCGGCGGTGGTCATGCTCGGCCACAAATAGCGCAGGTAGGAGACGAAGCCGTAGATACCGGTGGACATGATCAGCGGGATGAACAGGATCGCGGTCCACACGAAGAGGAACGGCATGAGCCGCCCGGTGCGGTACTGAAAGGCCTCCCGCAGGTACACATACGTTCCTCCGGAGCCCGGCATGGCGGCGCCGAGCTCGGCCCAGACGAGGCCGTCGCACAACGCCAGGAGCGCGCCGAAGATCCAGCCCATGATGGCCTGCGGTCCGCCGAACGCGACGACCATCGCCGGGATGGTGATGAAGGGCCCGATGCCACACATCTGCGACATGTTCATTGCCGTCGCTTGCAAGACGCCGATCCGCCGTCGGAGCTGGGGATGTTGGGACTGCGTCATGAGATCTCCTCGTCGATCTCAGCGGTGCGGCCGGCTCAGCTGGGTTGGTGATCGGGGTTGCCCGATTGCAGCTCGCCGACGTGGTCGGCCAGCCGCCGGCGCGACCGGGTGATCTCGCGTTCGGCGTCGGTCCGGCCGACCCAGGTGGCGCCTTCGACCGACTTGCCGGGCTCCAGCTCCTTGTAGACCTCGAAGAAGTGCTGGATCTCCAGCCGGTCGAATTCCGGCATGTGGTGGATGTCGCGGAGGTGCTCCATCCGCGGGTCCTTCGCCGGCACGCAGAGCACCTTGTCGTCGCCACCCATCTCGTCGGTCATCCGAAACATCCCGATGGCCCGGCTCCGGATAAGGCAGCCCGGAAAGGTGGGCTCTTCCACCAGGACCAGCGCATCGAGGGGGTCACCGTCCTCGCCCAAGGTGTCCTCGATGAACCCGTAGTCGGCCGGGTAGCGGGTCGAGGTGAACAGCATCCGGTCGAGCCGGATCCGCCCGGTGCTGTGATCCACCTCGTACTTGTTGCGCTGGCCCTTGGGGATCTCGATGGTGACGTCGAAGTCCACCCCGCGCTCCTCACCAGTCGACTGACCCAACCGTTGGTGACCAGGACGCCTAGTCTGGCCTATCCGTGGGGTCGGCCGGGAGGTGGGATGCGGCGAGGTGCGCGGCTCGCCAGACTCGCTGCGGCAGTCGCCGTCGTCCTGGCGCTGGGCGTGCTCGCGGTGGGGTACGTCCATCGTCCACCTTCCTCCTCAGGCACGGCGCCGGCGCAGAACGGCAAGAGCCCACCTGCCCACGTGCCCCAGTCACCGGTGCTGGCGCCCGAGCCCAGCGGTGACCTGCTTCCCACGCCGGCCGGGCTGGCCCGGGTGCTCGCCGGACCGGTGCACGACGCCCGTCTCGGCGGGCGGGTGGGCTACTCGGTCGTCGACGCCATCACCGGCCGCCGGCTCGCCGGCCGTGACCAGGCCCGACCCGCCACACCGGCCTCGGTGACCAAGCTCGTCACCGCAGCCGCGGTCCTGACTCGCCCTGGCCCGGCCGCAAGGATCATCACGCGGGTGGTCGCCGGGGCCGCCCCCGGCGACGTGGTGCTGGTCGGCGCCGGCGACCCGACCTTGTCGGTCGACGCCCGCCAGACGTATGCCGGCGGAGGGCGGCTGGACCTGCTCGCGGCGGCCGTCCGCCGGGCCGCGCGCACGCCGATCCGTCGCCTGGTGCTGGACGGTTCCGCCTACCGCGGACCGGCCACCGCGACCGGTTGGGACACCGGCCTGGTGAGCTCGGGCGACGTGGCCCCCATCACGTCGCTGATGGTCAATGGCGGGCGCCTCGATCCGGTTCGCCGGGCCCGGTCGGCCGCCCCCGATCTCGCCGCTGGCCGCGCCCTGGCCCGGCTGCTGGGTGTGCCGGCGAGCGCCGTCCTGCAGGGCCGGGCCCCCGCGAAGGCCCGGGAGCTGGCCCGGGTCGCGTCCCAGCCGATGGCCACCCTGGTCGAGCACATGCTCACGATCAGCGACAACGTGCTCGCCGAGGCGCTGGCCCGCCAGGTGGCGATCAGCCGCCACACGCCGGCCAGCTTCACCGGCGCGGTCGCCGCGGTCGGTGCAACGCTGACCGAGACCGGTACCTCGACCGCCGGCCTGCACCTGTTTGACGGCAGCGGCCTGTCCCGGCGCGATCTGCTGCCGGCCGGCCTGCTGACCACCCTGCTGGTAATGGCGGCTGGCGACCGGCATCCGCAGCTCCGGCCCCTGCTCACCGGCCTGCCGGTCGCCGGCTTCACCGGAACGCTGGACACACGCTTCCGGACCGGGCCGGCACGCCCGGGCGCCGGCGAGGTCCGAGCAAAGACCGGCACCCTGTCCGGGGTGAGCGCGCTGGCCGGGGTGGCGCTCGACGCCGACGGCCGGCTCCTGGCCTTCGCCGTGCTGGCCGACCGGGTGCCCGCCGGTGGCACGCCCGGCGCCGAGACGGCTCTTGACGTGGTGGCGGCAACCCTGTCGCGGTGCGGGTGCCGCTGAACCCAGCACGTACGGTGTGCCCATGACGGAGATGGTCGACTGGAAGCTGGCGGTGGCCACGGCGGGACAGCTGGCCGGGGGCGGCCCAAAGGTGAGTTACATCGAGGCCGCGGGGGTCGTTGCCGAGCTGCGCCGGGCCACCGACGAGGCCGAGCGGCACGTCCAGGACTTCACCCATCTGCGCGCCCAGGTCGCTCACCCGCCGGTCCGGGTGGTGGATCGGGCCGACTGGGCCGACGTCAATGTGGCCGGATTCCGTACCGTACTGTCGCCCGTCGTCGAGAAGCTGCAGAGCCGGCGCGGGGTGCAACCGGGTGCCGTTGCGACCGCCGTCGGCGCGCGGGTCACCGGCGTCCAGGTCGGCAGCATTCTCGCTTTTCTGGCGAGCAAGGTCCTCGGCCAGTACGAAGTGTTTTCCGGCCCGCCGGGTCAGCTCCTCCTGGTGGCGCCCAACATCGTCGCAGCCGAGCGGTCGCTCGGCGTCGACCCGAGCGACTTCCGGCTCTGGGTGTGTCTTCACGAGGTGACGCACCGCACCCAGTTCACTGCCGTCCCCTGGCTGCGGGACCACTTCCTGGCAGAGGTCACGGCGTTCATGGCCGCGGCGGACCCGGACGCGATGAAAGAGCGACTGCTCGGGGCGCTGTCACAGGTGGCCCGGGCGATCCGTGAGCTCGACTCCGAGATCAGCATCATCGATCTGGTGCAGACCCCGGCCCAGAAGCTGGTCCTGGACCGGCTGACGGCCCTGATGACCCTGGTGGAGGGCCACGCCGAATTCGTGATGAACGGTGTCGGGCCGATGGTGGTGCCGTCGGTCGAGTCGATCCAGCAGAAGTTCCAGGCGCGCCGGGGCGGCACCGGTCCGCTCGACCGGGCCTTGCGCCGGCTGCTCGGCATCGACGTCAAGATGCGCCAGTACGCCGAGGGCAGTCGGTTCGTCACCGCCGTGGTGCAGCAGGTCGGAATGGACGGCTTCAACCGCGTGTGGGAGTCGCCGGCGTCGCTGCCGACCATGGCCGAGATCGCCGCGCCGGCGACCTGGGTGGCCCGGGTGTCCGACAGCACGACCGGCTGACCCGTGGGGCCGCCGCCGCCTGTGGCCGCGGTGCGGCTGGCGGTCCGCCGGGCGACGGCCGGCCTGCCGAGCGGCGCGCTGGTGCTGGTGGCCTGCAGCGGCGGCGCCGACTCCCTGGCGCTGGCCGCGGCCACCGCTTTCGAGGCGCGCAGCGCCGGCTGGCTGGCCGGCCTGGTCACCGTCGACCACGGCCTGCAGGAGTATTCGCAACAGCAGGCCGAGCGGGTGCGCCGATGGGCGTCCGTCGAATTCGATCCGGTCGACGTCTGCCGGGTGTCCGTCGGCTCCGCCGGCGGCCCCGAGGCCGCCGCGCGAGACGCCCGCTACACCGCGCTGGACGCGGTCGCCGGCCGGCACGGCGCGTCGGCGATCCTGCTCGGACACACCCTCGACGACCAGGCCGAGACGGTGCTGCTGGGCCTGGCCCGTGGCTCGGGGGCCCGGTCGTTGTCAGGCATGTCGGCCGTCCGTGGGCACTACCGTCGCCCGCTCTTGGGCCTGCGCCGGGCCGTCACCCGCGCCGCGTGCGCCGCCCAGGGGCTGCAGCCGTGGGACGACCCGCACAACGCCGATCCCCGCTACACCCGGGTCGGCATCCGGGCCGTCCTGGCCGCCTTGGAGCAGGCGGCGCCCGGAGCCGTCGCCGGACTGGCCCGCACGGCCGATCTGCTGCGGGCCGATGCCGACGCCCTGGAGGGCTCGGCCGCCGCAGCGCTGGTAGAGCTGGCCGATCCTGACGGCACCCTGAGCTGCGCGGCTCTTGCCGCGCTCGGGCCGGCCGTCCGGACCAGGGTCCTGCACGCGGCCGCTCTCGCCGCCGGCGTGCCTGCCGGCACCCTGACCCGGGCCACTATCGGCGCCGTCGACGCCCTGGTCGTGGGCTGGAGCGGCCAAGGTCCGGTCGCCCTGCCGGGCGGGGTGCTGGCGGCCCGGCGCGGTGGTCGGCTGGCCTTCGATCTGCCGCCTGGCGCCGGGCCGGCTGCCGGCGTCTGGCAGGCTGCTCCAGAGGGCCCGGCGCGGTGAGGAGCTACTGCTCAGTGAGGAGCGAGGTGTACGACGAGGACATCGAATCCGTCGTCGTCTCCGAGGAGCAGATCCAGGCCCGCATCACCGAGCTCGCCGACCAGGTGTCACGCGACTACGCCGACCGCGAGGTGCTGCTGGTCGGCGTCCTCAAGGGCGCGGTGATGTTCATGGCGGACTTTTCCCGGGCCCTGTGCCGCCCGCTGACAATGGAATTCATGGCCGTCTCCTCCTATGGCCAGTCGACGAATTCCTCCGGTGTGGTCCGCATCCTCAAAGATCTCGACCGCGACATCACCGGACAGCACGTCATCGTCGTCGAGGACGTCATCGATTCCGGCCTGACCCTGTCCTGGTTGCTGCGCAACCTGCGCACCCGGCAGCCCGCCTCGGTGGAGGTGGTCGCACTGCTTCGCAAGCCCGACGCCATCCGGGCCGATGTCGCCGTGCGCTACATCGGCTTCGACATCCCCAACGCCTTTGTGGTGGGCTACGGCCTGGATTTCGCCGAGCGCTACCGCGACCTGCCCTATGTCGGCATCCTGAAGCCCGCTGTGTACGAACGCTGACGTGTATGAATGCTGAGCGTACGAACGCTGAACAGGCCGCGCCGGAACACGCGTACCGCCCGGGCCGTTAGGCAGGTGGGCGGCCCGGCCGGGCCGTTCGATAGCGCGGGCCCGCCGGTGTAACGTCGATCGCTGAGGTATCTTCTCGGATCGCCAGAGCGTCGGATCGCCAGAGCGTCGGACCGCACATCGCAGAGGATCAGGAGGGCCGGGCCGCCGTTTGGTCCCGAATGCACCATGGATCGTAGCCGTCAGCTCCTCCGCAAGCCCCTTGTCTGGGCGCTCATCATCGTCGCCGTGTTTCTGCTCTTCACCCCGCTGCTGCGCGGTGACGGCGGTTACAAGACGGTCGACACGTCGACCGCGATCACCGCGATCAGCGACGGCAACTTCACCAAGGTCCGGGTCGACGACAAGGAGCAGAAGCTCCGGGTGGACCTCAAGAACGCGATCTCGGTCAGCGGCCAGCAGACCGACAAGGTCACGACCGCCTACCCGGCCGACGCCAGCCGCGACATCTACGAGCTCCTGGTCGCCCAGCAGAAGGAACGTTCCGGCGTCGCATTCGACACCAAGGTCAGCACCCCCAATATCCTGGTCAATCTGCTGCTCACTTTCGTGCCGTTCATCCTCATCGCATTTGTGCTGTTCTTCTTCATCAGCCAGATGCAGGGCGGCGGCAGCCGGGTCATGAGCTTCGGCAAGTCCAAGGCCAAGCTGGTCAGCAAGGACACGCCGAAGACGACCTTCGCCGACGTTGCCGGGGTCGACGAGGCGATCGAGGAGCTGGAGGAGATCAAGGACTTCCTCGAGTCGCCGGCGAAGTTCCAGGCCATCGGCGCCAAGATTCCCAAGGGCGTCCTGCTGTACGGCCCGCCCGGCACCGGCAAGACGCTGCTGGCCCGCGCGGTCGCCGGCGAGGCCGGGGTGCCGTTCTACACGATCTCCGGCTCCGACTTCGTCGAGATGTTCGTCGGCGTCGGCGCCTCCCGGGTGCGGGACCTGTTCGAGCAGGCGAAGTCCAATGCGCCGGCCATCGTCTTCGTCGACGAGATCGACGCCGTGGGGCGTCATCGCGGAGCCGGTATGGGCGGTGGACACGACGAGCGTGAGCAGACCCTCAACCAGCTGCTGGTGGAGATGGACGGCTTCGACGTCAAGGGTGGCGTGATCCTGATCGCCGCGACCAACCGTCCCGACATCCTCGACCCGGCCCTGCTCCGACCCGGCCGCTTCGACCGGCAGATCGCCGTCGACCGCCCGGATCTGCTCGGTCGCAAGGACATCTTGCGGGTCCACGCCAAGGGCAAGCCGTTCGCCACCGACGTCGATCTCGACACGATCGCCCGTCGCACCCCGGGCTTCACCGGTGCCGACCTGGCCAACGTGATCAACGAAGGCGCCCTGCTGACGGCCCGGCAGAACGAGAAGCTGATCACCAACGTCTCCCTCGAAGAGGCGATCGACCGGGTCATCGCCGGCCCGGAGCGCAAGACCCGGGCGATGAGCGAGAAGGAAAAGAAGGTCACCGCCTACCACGAGGGTGGCCATGCGCTGGTGGCCTACGCGCTGCCGAACGCCGACCCCGTCCACAAGGTCACGATCCTGCCGCGGGGGCGCTCGCTGGGTCACACTCTCGTGCTGCCGACCGAGGACAAGTACACCCAGACCCGGTCGGAGATGATCGACTCACTGGCCTACGCCCTCGGTGGCCGGGCGGCCGAGGAGCTGGTCTTCCACGAGCCCACCACCGGGGCGAGCAACGACATCGAAAAGGCCACGCACCTGGCCCGGGCCATGGTCACCGAGTACGGCATGAGCCCCAAGCTCGGCGCCGTGAAGTACGGCACGACCGACGGCGAGCCCTTCCTCGGCCGGGACTATGGCCACCAGCGCGACTATTCCGAGGACATCGCCGCCGACATCGACAGCGAGGTCCGCGGGCTCATCGAGTCGGCCCACGACGAGGCCTGGGAGATCTTGGTCGAATACCGCGACGTCCTCGACGACCTCGTTCTGGAGCTGATGGAGCGCGAGACGGTCACCAAGGAGGAGATCGTCCGGATCTTCGGCCGGGTGCAGAAAAGGCCGCCGTACAACGCCTTTGGTGGTTTCGGGAAGCGCGCGCCGTCGGACCTGCCGCCGGTGATGACGCCGGCAGAGGTCGCCCGGGTCACCGGCAGCAACGGCAATGCCCCCGTCCGGATCGAGCCGCCGTCGTCCAACGGCAGCACCGCGCTGGCTCCGCCGGCGAAGCGGCCGGCCCCCCGACCGTCGCCGTATCCGCAGACAGGGGCGACCAGCTGAGCGGATTCGACTCGGCACGGGTGGAGGCGGCGGTCCGGGAGTTGCTCGCCGGGATCGGCGAAGACCCCGACCGCGAGGGCCTGCGACACACCCCCGAGCGGGTCGCCCGGGCGTACGCCGAGGCCTTTTCCGGACTGGGCGCGGATCCGGCGAACGTACTGACCAGCGTCTTCGACGAGGGCCACGAAGAGATGGTGATCGTCAAGAACATCGAGCTGGCCAGCTTCTGCGAGCACCATCTGCTGCCCTTCTACGGGGTGGGCCACGTCGGCTACATCCCGCGCAGGGGGCAGATCACCGGCCTGTCCAAGCTGGCCCGGCTGATCGATGTCTTCGCCAAACGCCCACAGGTGCAGGAGCGGATGACCGGCCAGATCGCCGACGCACTGGTGGCGAGTCTGCACCCGAGGGGGGTCATCGTCGTGATCGAGTGCGAGCACCTGTGCATGTCCATGCGCGGAGTGCGCAAGCCGGGCGCCCAGACGGTCACCTCGGCGGTCCGCGGCGTCCTGCAGTCATCGGCCTCGACCCGGGCCGAGGCGATGAGCCTCATCCACGGCCGGTGAGCGGGCCGGTCCGCCCGCTGCCCCGAGAGCAGCGCTGCCTCGTGATGGGCATCCTCAACGTGACTCCTGACTCCTTCTCCGACGGTGGGCGCTACCGCGGGAGCGCCGCGGCGGTGGCCCGCGGCCTTCAGCTGCGGCAGGCCGGCGCGGACATCGTCGACGTCGGGGGGGAGTCGACCCGTCCGGACGCGGACCGCGTCGACGCCGCAGAGGAGGCCCGGCGCGTGCTGCCGGTCGTCCGGGAGCTGGCCGCGGCCGGCGTAACCGTCAGCATCGACACCACCCGTGCGGTCGTGGCGCAGGCCGCCGTAGCGGCCGGAGCGGTGATCGTCAACGACGTGAGCGGCGGGCTGGCCGACCCGGCGATGGCCTCCACGGTCGCGGCGGCCGGCGTGCCCTGGGTGCTCATGCACTGGCGCGGGCCCAGCTGCGAGATGCGCCAGCTCGCGACGTACGACGACGTGGTGGCCGACGTGGTTCGTGAGCTGACCCAGCGGGTGGAGGCGGCCGTCGCCGCGGGCGTGCCGGCCGATTCGCTGGTGGTCGACCCCGGCCTCGGCTTCGCCAAGACCGCGGCGCACAACTGGTGCCTGCTGGCCCATCTCGACCAGCTGCTGGGGATCGGGGTGCCGGTGCTGGTGGGCGCCTCGCGCAAGTCCTTCCTGGGTGCGGTGCTGGCCGATGCCGGCGGCAGGCCTCGGCCGGTCACCGGGCGCGAGGCTGCCACGGTGGCCACGACCGTCGCCGCCGCGCTGGCCGGTGCCTGGGGGGTGCGGGTGCACGATGTCGGCCCGAACGTCGATGCGGTGCGCACCGTTGCGGCCCTCATGCGGGCCCGATGAGCGACCGGATCGACCTGCGCGGGCTGACGGTCCGCGGCCACCACGGGGTCTTCGACGCCGAGCGAGAGCAGGGTCAGTACTTCGTGGTCGACGTCAGCCTGGACCTCGACCTGGCGCCGGCCGGGGCAAGTGATGAGATCCGGGACACCCTCCACTACGGGGACCTGGCGCAGGCGCTGGCCGGCGTCGTCTCCGGCGAGCCGGTGCGGCTGATCGAGACCCTGGCCGGCCGGCTCGCCGAGGTCTGCCTGGCCGACGACCGGGTCCGGGCCGCCGAGGTGACGGTGCACAAGCCGGCCGCCCCCATCCCGTTGACGTTCGCCGACGTGTCCGTGACGATCGTGCGTACCCGCCGGTGAGCCGGGTCGTGTTGTCGCTGGGCTCCAATGTCGGTGACCGGCTCGGCTACCTGCAGGGCGCGGTGGACGCGCTGCGCCCCTTCCTGCTCGCCGTGTCGCCGGTGTACGAGACCGACCCGGTTGGGCCCGTACCGCAGGCCGACTACCTCAACGCCGTGCTGATGGCGCAGGACAGCGGGGATGCCGGCGGCTGGCTCGACCGGAGCCAGGCCCTTGAACGGGCGGCGGGACGCGTCCGGAGCCAGCGGTGGGGTCCCCGCACCCTCGATGTGGACCTGATCGTGGTCGCCGACCTGATCAGCGCCGACGCCGCACTCACCCTCCCGCATCCCCGCGCGTACGAGCGGGCGTTCGTCCTGGTCCCCTGGCTCGACATCGACCCGGATGCGGTGCTCCCCGGTCACGGAGCCGTCCGCGATCTGGTCGCCGGGCTGGACACCTCGGGCATCCAGCCGGCCCCGGGGCTGGTGCTGCGATGAATCCGGTGGGTCCGACCCGCCTTCGCGACCTGGCAGTGGCGGTGATCGGAGTCGGCGTGCCTGCCTATGTGCTGGTCCATGGCTTCTACGGAAGCCTGCCGGCGCTGCCGTGGACGCCGTCGCTCGCCCTGGCCGGGCTGGCATTGTTCGAGGCCGGCGCGGCCCGCGGCACCCGGCGACGCATCGCCCGGCGCGCCGGCACCCGTCCGGTCGAGCCGCTCGTCGTCGCCCGATTGGTGGCCCTGGCCAAGGCGACCGCTGTTGTGGGCGCCGCGCTGGTCGGCGCCTGGGGCGGCGCTTTCGTCTTCACCTTCTTGGCCCGTGACCGGCTGGCCGCGGCGGGCCGGGACGCGCTGGTCAGCGGGATCGGCGTGCTGGTGGCGCTGGTCCTGGTCGGTGCGGCGCTGTCGTTGGAGCAGTCCTGCCGCGCTCCCGATTTACCGGACGACGACGCCGGCTGAGCGGCTGCCCGGCATCACCCATCAACACGGAGGTGTCGACGAGCGGTGGCTGCTACACGGCGCCGGCAACCTCCGGCTCCGCCTGGTCGACCGAGCGCCGAAGCGCCGCATGCAATGACTCCGGGGTGAGCACGCCGAGGAACCGTGACCCGTCGAGGACGGCCACCCAGCCGGCGTCCTGCTGCAGCATGACTGAGAAGGCCTGCTTGAGCGTCCCGTCGGCCGAGACCCACGCCTCCATCCGCTGGGCGTGCTCGAGCACCGTTCCGGATTGGGCCGACCGCTCGCGGGACAGCCAGCCGTGGAGGTTGCCGGCGGAGTCCAGGACGACCGCCCAGCGGGCGCCGGCGCGCTGCATCGCGGCCCGGGCGTCAGGCAGCGGGTCGTCGACGTGGACGACCGGCGGCTTCTCCAGGTCCGCCACCGAGATGTCGGTGACCGCCAGCCGCTTCAGCCCGCGGTCGGCCCCGACGAAGTCGGCGACGAACTCCGTCGCCGGCGCCCCCAGCAGGGTCGCCGGGTCGGCGTACTGCTCCAGGTGACCGCCCTGGCTGAACACCGCAATGCGGTCCCCGAGGCGGACCGCCTCCTCGATGTCGTGGGTGACGAAGACGACGGTCTTGCGCACCTCGGCCTGCAGCCGCAGGAACTCCCCCTGCAGGCGGTCGCGGGCGATCGGGTCGATGGCCGAGAACGGCTCGTCCATCAGCAGCACGACCGGCTCGGCGGCCAGGGCCCGGGCGACCCCGACCCGCTGCCGCTGGCCGCCGGAGAGCTGGTGGGGATAGCGACCGCGATAGGTCGACGGATCGAGCCCGACCAGCTCGAGGAGCTCGTCGACCCGGGCGGCCGTACGCCGGGAGTCCCAGCGCACCAACCGCGGAACCGTGGCGACGTTGGCCCCGACCGTCTGGTGCGGGAACAGCCCCACCTGCTGGATCACGTAGCCGATGCGCCGGCGCAGGCGCACCGGGTCGACCGAGGTGACGTCTTCCCCGTCGATGATGATCCGTCCACCGGAGGGCTCGACCAGCCGGTTGATCATCTTCAGGGTGGTGGACTTCCCGCAGCCCGACGGGCCGACCAGGACCACCAGCTCCCCTTCGGGGACGTCGAGGTCAAGTGCCTCGACCGCGGTGGTCCCGTCCGGATAGACCTTGCTCACGCCCTCGAGCCGGATCGCGGGCTGCGGGGTAGCGTCCACGCGTGTCCTTCCTGAGCGGGCTGGCCGAGCAGCCGGCGAACCCGTGGTTGAGCTGGAGCTACGTCCGCGACAACTCCGACACGATCCTGAGTCATCTGCGGGAGCACGTTACGCTCACCGTGCTCGCCGTCGTCATCGCGCTGGCGATCGCGGTGCCGCTCGCCCTGCTCGCCCGCCGGGTGCCGTGGCTGGCCGGTCCGATCCTCGGGATCAGCGGTGTGCTCTACACCGTGCCGTCCTTTGCCCTGTTCGCGCTGATGGCGCCGTTCACCGGCTTCACCCGGGCCCGTACGGTCCTTATCGGCCTGGTGCTGTACGCGCTGCTCGTGCTGGTCCGCAACACCCTGGTCGGCCTGGACGGGGTGCCGGACGAGGTCCGCGAGGCGGCCCGCGGGATGGGCTACGGCCCGGCCCGGATGCTCTGGCTGATCGAGCTGCCGGTCGCGCTGCCGGCGATCATGGCCGGCATCCGGATCGCCACCGTCTCCACGATCGCGCTGGTCACGGTGGGAGTCATCATCGGGCACGGCGGTCTGGGCCAGCTGCTCTTCGAAGGCTTCAACAACAACTTCTTCCACGCCGAGATCGCCACCGGAGCGGTGCTCTGCGTGGCGCTGGCGCTGGTTGCCGACGGCCTGCTGTACGGCCTGACCCGCGTCCTGTCGCCCTGGGCCCGGGGTCGCAGATGAACGTGCTCGGCGATGCCATTCGCTATCTCAACGACCCGGCCAACTACTCCGGTCCCGACGGGATCGGTCACCGTACGGTCGAGCATCTGGCCATCTCCGGCTCGGCGATCGCCATCGGCGCTCTGGTCGCGCTGCCGATCGGCCTGTGGCTGGGGCACACGGGTCGCGGCGGCACCCTGACCGTGCTGGCCTCCAACGTCTCCCGGGCCGTGCCCACCCTTGCCCTGCTCACGATCTTCGCCTCGATCAGCGCCATCGGCTTCGGCAACCGGGCCACGGTCATCGCGCTGGCCATCTTCGCGATCCCGCCGCTGCTGACCAACACCTACGTCGGCATGCGCGACGTCGACCCGGAGGTGAAGGAGGCCGCCCGCGGGATGGGCTTCTCACCGTGGGGACTGCTCGGCCGGGTGGAGGTGCCGCTGGCCGTTCCGCTGATCGCGGCCGGCCTGCGGACCGCGGCCGTGCAGGTCGTGGCGACGGCGACCCTGGCCGCCCTGGTCGGCGGCGGGGGGCTGGGGACGCTGATCAACGACGGCTTTGGCAACCAGAACAAACCGGAGATCTTCGCCGGCGGCATCCTGGTCGCCTTGCTGGCGTTGGTCACGGAGATTTCGCTGGCCCTGCTGCAGCGGGCGGTCACCCCGAAGGCCGCCCGCCGGAGCCGCCGGCGGGCCCGGCCGGTCCAGGCCGCCGATGCACCCGAGCCGAGTGTTACTGCGTCGTAATCTCCTCAGCTTGCCTGGCCGCCCGCGGAGTGTTTGGCTAGTCGGCGCGGGCGATCAGCCCGCCAGAAACGCGCCCAGGCGAGAGACGCCTGCGGCGGGACACAAAAGGCGGGCACATGCGGTCTCGTAATTTCGTCATCACGGCTGCCATCCTCAGCGTCGCAGCGGCGGGCTGCGCCAGTAGCGGCTCATCGAATTCGGCCAGTGCGGCGAAGGGGTGCACCAGCGTCAGCGGCGGTCAGCTCGTCGTCCTGACCGACGACAAGAACCTGCAGACGGTCGACAACATCATCCCGGCGATCAACGCCAAGAAGGCCGATGCCACCTTGATCGGCGCCCTGGACAAGGTTGCCGTCGCGCTGACCACCGAAAAGCTCATCGCGCTGAACAAGCAGACCGACATCGACCGCAAGTCGCCGCAGACGGTGGCCGCCGGCTTCGTGTCCGCGGAGTCACTTGGGCAGGGCCTGTCGGGCGGAAAGGGCGCGATCAAGGTCGGCGCCGCCAACTTCAGCGAGAACCAGACGCTGGGCAACATCTACGCCGACGTCCTGAAGGCGGCCGGTTACCAGGCGAGCGTTCAGACGATCGGTAACCGCGAGCTGTACGAGCCGGCCCTGGAAAAGGGCGAGATCGACGTGGTGCCCGAGTACGCCGGCACGCTGACGGAATTCCTGAACAAGAAGCAGAACGGCGCGAGCCCGGCGCCCAAGGCGAGCTCCAACCTCGACGCGACGGTCAGCGCACTCACCGCACTGGGCGCCAAGGCGGGGCTGAAGTTCGGCAAGCCGGCGCAGGGCGCCGACCAGAATGCCTTCGCGGTGTCCAAGGCATTCGCCGACAAGAACGGGCTGAAGACGCTGTCGGACGTGGCCGGCAAGTGCAACGGCGGCAAGCTCGTGCTCGGCGGGCCGCCCGAGTGCAAGACCCGGCCTTTCTGCGAGCCGGGGCTGGCGCAGAAGTACTCCATCAAGTTCACCGGCTTCCAGACCCTCGACAGCGGTGGCCCGCTGACCAAGACGGCGATCAAGACCGGCAAGGTCCAGATGGGGCTGGTCTTTTCCTCCGACGGAAGCCTGGCCGGCTAGTACCAGCCGCCCTCGGGCAGCAGCTCGCCGGCGTTGACGGCCTCGGCCAGTACGTTGCCGGGGGGCGCCAGCGGGCAGGCCCAGGCCTCGTCGTAGGCGCAGGACGGGTGGTAGGCGAAGTTCAGATCGATGACCAGCTCGTCGCCCGTCCCACCGAGGTCGGCGCCCTTGACGGTGTCGATCAGGTAGCGCCCGCCGCCGTACGTCGTGCCGCCGGCGGTGGTGTCTTTGACCGGGACGAAGAGCCCACCGCCGTACGAGCCGAGCCACCAGACATCCAGGGTCCCGAGCCCGGGCAGGGTGACCGTCCCTACCCGGTCGAACGGTACGCTGCCGTCGGTCGCCGTCGGGACGTCGAGGTGCGCCGGCTTGGCCGCCGTCACCGGCACCACGAAGCGCACGGCCGGGTCGTAGGGGGCGTACGGCAGGCCGTCGAAGGCGGCTCGCGCGCCGGCCGGCAGGGCCGAGTCAGGATGGTCGCGGAAGAGTGTGTCGCGCTGCTGCCGCCAGAGCTGCCACCCGGCCTCGGGGCCGGGAGCCGCCCGGGCGGCGGCGTATGCCGCGGCGATGTCCCGGCGCCAGCCGAGCAGGGACAGGTTCATGCCCGAGAGCCTGGCAGGATCGGCGCATGACCTTCGACCCGACCCTGCTCCCCGCCGATCTGCCGCGGCCGACCGACGACGGTGCCGCCGACCACCTGCTCGGATCGTCCGTACCGGCGGTGCCGCTGCCGGCGACCGACGGGAAGCTGATCGACCTGCAGAGTGCGTCGGCCGGGCGCCGGCTGGTGGTCTTCGCGTACCCGCGCACCGGGCGGCCGGGCGAGGACTCGCTCGTCGCCGACTGGGACGACATTCCCGGTGCGCGCGGCTGCACGCCGGAGGCCAGCGGGTTCCGTGATCTGCATGAGCAGATGCAGGCGGCCGGCGCCGACGTTGTCGGGCTCTCCACCCAGGACACCGCCTACCAGCAGGAAGTGGTGCAGCGGCTGGGGCTGGCGTATGAGTTGCTGTCCGACGAGCTGCTGGTGCTGGCCCGCGCCATGGCGCTGCCGACCATGCACGCGGCGGGCCAGGACCTGCTGCGCCGGCTGACCATGGTCGTCCGCGACGGTGTCGTCGAGCACGTCTGGTATCCGGTCTTCCCGCCCGACACCCACGCCGCCGAGGTGCTGGCCTGGCTCGGGCAGCCGGCATGACGCCGGCCGGTCCGCGACCCGTCCGCTCGCCTCGCGGTAGTGGGCTGACCTGCCGGGGGTGGCCGCAGGAGGCCGCCATGCGGATGCTGATGAACAACCTCGACCCCGAGGTCGCCGAGCACCCGGACAAGCTCGTGGTCTACGGCGGCACCGGTCGGGCGGTCCGGTCATGGGCGGCCTACGACGCGATTATCCGTTGCCTCACCGACCTGCACGACGATGAAACGCTGCTGGTCCAGTCGGGCAAGCCGGTCGGGGTGATGCGCACCCACGAATGGGCGCCGCGGGTGCTGATCGCCAATTCTCACCTGGTGCCCGAGTGGGCCAACTGGGAGGAGTTCCGCCGGCTCGAGGCGCAGGGCCTGACGATGTACGGCCAGATGACGGCCGGCTCGTGGATCTACATCGGCACGCAGGGAATCCTGCAGGGAACCTACGAGACCTTCGCCGCCGTCGCGGCGAAACGCTTCGGTGGCTCGCTGGCCGGGACGCTGACGTTGACCGCCGGCGTGGGCGGGATGGGTGGCGCCCAGCCGTTGGCGGTCACCATGAACGGTGGCGTCGCGCTGTGCGTCGACGTCGACCCCACCCGCCTGGCCCGCCGGGTCGAGCACCGCTATCTGGACGTCTTGGCCGGCACCGTGGACGAGGCGATTTCCCTAGTCACGCAGGCAAAACGCGACCGTCGCGCCCTGTCGGTCGGGGTGCTGGGCAATGCCGCGGAAGTGGTGCCCCAGCTGCTCGGTATGGGGGTCGAGGCCGACATCGTCACCGACCAGACTCCAGCACACGACCCGCTGTCGTACGTGCCGGTGGGCATCGCCTTCGACGAGGCGGCTGACTTTGCCGCGGCCAAGCCGGAGGAATTCACCGAACGAGCCCGGGCGTCGATGACCCGCCACGTCGAGGCGATGGTCGGCTTCCTCGACGCCGGCGCGGAGGTCTTCGACTACGGCAACAACTTGCGCACGGAGGCCCGGCTCGGCGGGTACGAGCGCGCCTTTGATTATCCGGGGTTCGTGCCGGCGTATATCCGGCCGCTCTTCTGCGAGGGGAAGGGACCGTTTCGCTGGGCCGCGCTGTCCGGGGACCCGGCCGACATCGCGGTGACCGACAAGGCGGTGCTCGAGCTCTTTGCCGACAACGAGCCGCTGGCCCGGTGGATGCGGATGGCCGCCGAGCGGGTCGCCTTCCAGGGGCTGCCGGCGCGGATCTGCTGGCTGGGCTACGGCGAGCGCGACCGGGCCGGCCTGCGCTTCAACGAGCTGGTCGCGTCGGGGAAGATCAGCGCGCCGGTGGTCATCGGCCGGGACCACCTCGACTGCGGGTCGGTGGCCTCGCCCTACCGCGAGACCGAGGGCATGGCCGACGGCTCCGACGCCATCGCCGACTGGCCGTTGCTCAACGCGCTGGTCAACACCGCGTCCGGGGCCTCCTGGGTGTCGATCCACCATGGCGGTGGAGTCGGCATCGGCCGGTCGATCCATGCCGGCCAGGTCACCGTCGCCGACGGCACGGCGCTGGCGGCGACCAAGATCGAGCGGGTGCTGTCCAACGACCCCGGGATGGGGGTCATCCGGCACGTCGACGCCGGCTACGTCCGGGCCACCGAGGTGGCCGACGAGCGCGGCGTCCGGGTGCCGATGCACGGCGACCATTGACGTCCCTGCTGGTTGACCGGATCGGGTTGCTCATCACCAACGATCCGGCCCGGGGCGATGGGCCACTCGGCCTCCGGCGGGATGCGGCCCTGATCTTCGACGGCGGTCGGGTGGCGTGGGTGGGCGTCGCATCCGCCGCGCCGGCAGCGGACCGGCGGCTCGACGCCGGGGGCCGGTGCGTGCTGCCGGGTTTCGTCGACAGCCACACGCACCTGGTGTTCGCCGGCGACCGGGCTCTAGAGTTCGCCGCCCGGATGACCGGTCGGCCGTACGCCGCCGGCGGGATCGCGACCACGGTGGCCGCCACTCGGGGGGCCACCGACGAGGCCCTCGTCGCGCGGGCCTTTGCCTTGGCCTACGAGGCGCTCGAGGCCGGTACCACGACCCTGGAGGTCAAGTCGGGATACGGGCTGACCGTCGCCGATGAGGTGCGCTCCTTGCGGGTGGCCGGCGCACTCACCGGTGACACGACGTACCTCGGGGCGCACGTCGTGCCACCGGAGTACGCCGGCCGGGCCGATGACTACGTCGCTCTGGTGGCCGGGGAGATGCTGGCCGCGTGCGCACCGCTGGCGCGCTGGGCCGACGTCTTCTGCGACGAGGGAGCGTTCGACGCCGACCAGGCCCGGACGGTGCTGACAGCGGCCCGGGCCAGTGGACTGGGACTGCGGGTGCACGCCAACCAGCTCGCCCCGGGCCCGGGCGTCGCGCTTGCCGTCGAGCTGGGCGCGGCCAGTGCCGATCACTGCACCTACCTCTCGGTCGCTGACGTCGACGCGCTGGCCGGCTCCGACACCGTCGCGACCCTGCTCCCGGGCGCGGAGTTCTCCACCCGGGCGCCCTATCCGGACGGGCGCCGCCTGCTCGATGCCGGCGTGACGGTGGCCCTGGCCAGCGACTGCAACCCCGGCTCCTCCTACACGACCAACCTGCCGTTCTGCATCGCCGTCGCGGTCCGGGAGATGGGCCTGACCCCCGACGAGGCGGTCTGGGCGGCCACCGCCGGCGGGGCCCGGGCGCTGCGCCGGGACGACATCGGCCACCTCGGTGTCGGTGCCCGGGCCGATGCGGTCATCCTCGACGCGCCGGCCCACCTGCACCTGGCCTACCGTCCCGGCGTACCGCTCGTCCATGCCGTCGTACGCGGTGGCGACGTTGTCGTAGGCGCGGGGTAGGTTCGCCCTCGTTGCACACCTACCGAGGAGGCGCCATGACCTTGAACGATGACGACATGACCACGACCACCGGCGGCGAGCCGGTCGGCGGCGCGGCTGACCCCGACGGCGGTGCCGATGGTGGCGCGGATGCCGGCGCGAGTGGCGGCGCGGCTGACCCTGACGGCGGTGCCGATGGTGGCGCGGATGCCGGCGCGAGTGGCGGCGCGGCTGACCCTGACGGCGGTGCCGATGGTGGCGCGGATGCCGGCGCGTGTGGCGGCGCGGTCTGACCGACAGCACGAGTAGCGACGAGCGCCGGGCGGCCGACCGCCCGGCGCTGCGCCGTTGTGCCGGTGATGCCGCCGGCGCGTTTGCCGAATTGCACTGGGGGCGCCGGCCGCTGCTGCGCAAGGCAGGCGGTCGGAACTTCGACGACCTGCTCAGCCTCGAGGCGATCGACGAGCTGCTGTCGCGCCGCGGGCTGCGGACGCCCTTTCTCAGGGTCGTGAAGGCAGGATCGGCGGTCGATGCGAAGCGGTTCACCCGGCCGGGCGGGATCGGGGCGGAGATCGGCGACCAGCTCGCCGACGACCGGCTGCTCGGACTCCTCGATGACGGCGCCACCCTTGTCCTGCAGGGGCTGCACCGGGTGTGGCCGCCACTCATCGACTTCGCGGGCCAGCTGGCCACCGATCTCGGCCATCCGGTGCAGGTCAACGCCTACGTCACGCCGCCATCGACGCAGGGCCTGCCGGCGCACTACGACGTACACGACGTGTTCGTGCTGCAGACCGCCGGCCAGAAGCGGTGGCTCGTGCACGAGCCGGTGCATTCGCTGCCGCTGCGCAGCCAGCCCTCGACCGACCGGCGCGCCGAGGTGGCGCAGGCTGCGGCGGCGCCCCCCGTCCTCGATGTGGTGCTGAGCCCCGGCGACGCGCTCTACCTTCCCCGCGGCTGGCTGCACGCGGCGCAGGCACTGGGTGACGTCTCCGCCCACCTCACGATCGGCGTACACCCGGTCACCCGCTACGCCCTCGTCGAGGCGCTCTGCGCGCTCGCGGCCGATGAGCCGGCGCTGCGCCAGTCGTTGCCCTTGGGTGTCGACCTCGGCGATCCGGGTGCGCTGGCCGACGAGCTGGCCGAGACGGTGCGCGCGCTGGTCAAACGGGCCGAGGGCGCCACTGCGGCCGAGGTCGCGGCCCGGGTGCGCCAGGCGGTGTGGCCGGGCAGTCGGCCGGCGCCCCTCGCGCCGCTCGCCCAGGCCGCCGCCATCCGGGAGCTGGCTCCGGGCAGCGTCGTTCGGGCCCGTGAACACGTGCGCCATCAGCTGAGCACGGTCGGCGACCGGGTCGTCCTCGAGCTGGCCGATCGCACGGTCTCGCTTCCCGCAGCGGTACGCCCGGCCGTGGATCTGCTGCTCGGGGGGGCATCGGTGACGGTGGGCGAGTTGCCGGGGCTCGATCCCGACGAGTGCCTGGTGCTGGTGCGGCGGATGCTGCGCGAGGCTGTCGTCGTACCCGTGGCGTGATGCCGCTGTCCGGTGCGGACCGGTGCGCGCCGGCGGCCCAGCGGCGGGGTGATCCGCTGCCGGCGACGGCGGCACCGGTGAGCCGGTGGCTCCTCATCGAGCAGCCGGGGCACTGGGGACGCGACGCACTGCAGTCACGGCTCCCGCCGGAGGTCGCCGGCGCGCTGACCAGTGCCGCCGCGCGGGCCGGCGTCCGGATCGTGGTCGTCCGCCGCCCGGGCCGCTCCGTCGCCATCGAGTCGCGCGCCTGGGCCTACGTCGATTCCCGCCCGGGTCGGGAGTCCGTCCGCTGGGGTCGCTATGTCGACCATGCCGAGCTGCTGGGCGCCCCTCTCCAGGGAGTGGCGGGTCGGCCGGACGCCCGCCCGGTGTATCTGGTGTGCGTTCACGGCCGGCACGACACCTGCTGCGCGATTCGCGGCCGCCCGGTCGCCGCCGCCCTGGCCCACCGCCGGCCCGGGCAGGTCTGGGAGTGCTCGCACGTCGGTGGTGACCGATTTGCGGCCAACGCGGTGGTGCTGCCCGAAGGCCTCTACTACGGCCACGTCACCGTGGATTCGGCCGGCGAGGTGATTTCGGCCTATGACGCCGGCAACGTCTTCCTGCCGTTGCTGCGGGGTCGGTCGTCGTTGGAGGCGCCGGTCCAGGCGGCTCAGCATCATGCGCGGCTGCAGCTCGACGAGCCCCGGATCGCCGCCCTGGCACCGCGCCGGGTCAGCCAGACCGCGCCGAAGACCTGGCGAGTCGTGCTCGCCCATGGTGACCGGGAGGTGGCGGTGTCGGTGCGGGCGGAGCTCGCTCCGCCCGAGCGGCTGACCTGTTCCTCCGGCGGCGTCGAGTCGGTGCAGGTCTTCCGACTGGCCGGCTGGGAGTTGGACTGAGGTCACGACGGATACCGACACTATTTATCGATGTCGCCGACCACGAAGAACATCGACCCGAGGATCGCCACGAGATCCGGCAGCAAGCAGCCCGGCAGCAGCGACGCAAGCGCCTGGACGTTGCCGTACGACGCCGACCGCAGTTTGAGCCGCCACGGCGTCTTCTCACCGCGCGACACGAGGTAGTAGCCGTTGAGCCCGAGCGGGTTCTCCGTCCAGGCGTAGGTATGGCCCTCCGGCGCCTTGACCACCTTCGGCAGTCGGACGTTCACCGGCCCTCCCGGCAGGCGGTCGAGGCAGGCGTCGGCCAGGTCGAGCGAGGCGTACACCTGATCGAGCAGGCACGAGAAGCGCGTATGGCAGTCGCCGGCGGTCCCCACCACGACGCGCAGCACATCGGCCAGGTCGGCGTAGGCCAGGTACGGCTCGTCGCGGCGCAGGTCGAAGTCCAGCCCCGAGGCGCGGGCCACCGGTCCGCTGACCCCGTAGGACTGGGCGGCATCGGCGGTGAGCACCCCGATTCCGCGCGTACGGGCGAGGAAGATCTCGTTGTTGCGGATCAACCCGTCGAGGTCGGGCATCCGGCGGCGTACGTCGGCGACCGCCTGGCGCACCCGGCCGGTCCAGCCGGCCGGCATTTCCTCCTTGATGCCGCCGACCCGGTTGAACATGAAGTGCATCCGGCCGCCGGCCGCCTCCTCCATCACCGCCTGCAGCGTCTCCCGCTCGCGGAAGGCGTAGAACACCGGCGTGATCGCGCCGATCTCCAGCGGATAGGAGCCGAGGAACATCAGGTGGTTGAGCACCCGGTTGAGCTCGGCGAGCAGGGTACGCAGCCAGACCGCTCGAGGCGGCACCTCGAGGCCCATCATCCGCTCGACGGCGAGCACCACCCCGAGCTCGTTGGAGAAGGCCGACAGCCAGTCGTGGCGGTTGGCCAGCACGATGATCTGGCGGTAGTCGCGTACCTCGAAGAGCTTCTCGGCGCCCCGGTGCATGTAGCCGATGATCGGTTCGGCGCGGACGACCCGCTCCCCGTCGAGGGTGAGCGCGAGGCGCAGCACGCCGTGTGTCGACGGGTGCTGGGGGCCGATGTTGAGCACCATGTCGGCGGTGGCCAGCTCACGGGCCCCCGAGCCGATGCCGACGGTGATCTCGCTGGTCACGGCGCCACTGTAGGCAGGCGCCTGCGGCCGATAGGCTGGACCGCCGTGGACGCCGGCGCGTTCGATCCGGGTGACCCGGCGTTCGTGGCCGATCCGTACCCGGTCTTCGACGATCTGCGCCGCGCCGGCCGGCCGCTGTGGCATGACGGATTGGGGCTCTGGCTGGCATTGCGCCATGCCGACGCCGATGCCGTGCTGCGGCAGCGACGCGCCGGCCGGGTCTTCGGCGACCGCGAGCCCTTGGCCGACTTCGCTCTCTTCAACCGCCTGCACCGCGACTCCATCCTCGATTCCGAGCCGCCGCAGCACACCCGGTTGCGCCGGCTGGTCCAGGGAGCCTTTGCCCGTGGTCACATCGAGCGACTGCGCGAGCCGGTCCAGCGGATCGCCGACACCCTGCTCGACCGGGTGGCCGGAGACGGTGGATGCGACCTGCTGGCCGACTACGCGGCGCCGCTGCCGGTCGCGGTGATCGCCGAGCTGCTCGGCGTACCCGAACACGACCGTCATCTGCTCCGGCCGTGGTCGAACGCGATGGTGAAGATGTACGAGTACGACCGGCCGCCCGAGCTCGAGGCCGCGGCCCGGTGGGCGTGTGAGGAGTTCGACCGCTACCTGCGCGGGCTTGCCGCCGATCGCCGGGCCCACCCGCGCGATGATCTGGTCAGCCATCTGGCCGGCCTGCAGGGATTGTCCGAAGACGAGCTGGTGGCCAACTGCATCCTGCTGCTCAATGCCGGTCACGAGGCGTCGGTGAACGTGCTCGGCAACGGCCTGCTCGGGCTGTTCCGGCACCCGGCCGAGCTGGCCCGGCTACGCGCCGATGTCGACGGTCTGCTGCCCACCGCGGTCGAGGAGCTGATCCGCTACGATTCGCCGCTGCAGCTGTTCGAGCGGACCGCGTACGACGACGTCGAGATCGGCGGCGTGACCGTCGGCAGGGGGCAGAAGATCGCCGCCCTGCTCGGCTCGGCCAATCGCGATCCGTCCGTCTTCGCCGACCCGTCCGCGCCGGATGTCGGCCGCGACCCCAACCCGCACCTGGGCTTCGGCGCCGGCATCCATTTCTGCCTGGGTGCGCCGCTGGCCCGCCTCGAGCTGATGGTCTCGGTGCCGACCCTGCTGCGCCGGCTGCCGCGGATGGAGCTGGCGGAGGAGCCGGCCTACCAGCCCAACTTCGTCATCCGCGGGCTGCGCTCGCTCCGGGTGCGGTGGTGAACACCTCCGGCATCGGCAGCCCGATGGGCTGCACCAGCCAGCCGAAACCTCCCAGCCCGCCCGGGTCGGTCAGCTCACCGGCCTGCGACGAATCCTGCAGGGCGGTGACGTAGCCGGCCGGGTCGATGGCGGCACGTTCGTAGGGTGGTCGCTGGCCGCCTACTCCCAGGGCGCGCAGCGCCGTGCGTTGGGTAACGACGAGCGAGCCAGGGGCGGCGGAGGCGCAGGCGTCGAGGGCGACATGCGCCGTGATGTCGCAGGAGCCATCGGGCACCGGTCGCACCGCGCGGCCGTTGCGGTAGCCAATCAGCGTCCCCTCGAGCGGCCGGCTGTCCCGTCCGTGGCCGTAGTCGATCGCGATTGCGAGGCCGCGGCCGACCCGGCCGACGGCGTCTGCCCAGGCCGCGTCGCGGGTACGCCCGACCTCGGCGCGCTGGCCGGGTTCCTCCAGTAGCCACCACCGCTCGAGCCAGGCGGCGTTCTCGGCTGCCGGCGGGCCGCCGAGGGACTCGTCGCCGGTCAGCTGATCCACGAGCACCTGTCGCAGTCCGTCCGGAGTGCGCTCGACGACGTCGCAGGGGACGTTGTCCAGCCACTCGTTGGCCAGCAGGAGCCCCTCGACCCTCGGCACGGTGTCCGTCCAGTGCACCGCGGCCGGCACGTCGGGGGGCCGCGGACCGAGGTCCACCCCGTACAACGCCAGATCCGGGGCCAGCGTCGCCAGACCGATCAGCAGCTCACCACCGCCGGCACCCACGTCGACCACGGTGTCCAGGCCGGCGAGCCGGACCAACCGCAGTACTGCCTGGGCGAACAACGCCGACGCGTGCACCGAGGTACGGAAGTGCGCCGCCGGCGCGGCACCGCGCCGGTAGAAGCCCCCCGGTGCGTAGAGGGCGTCGTCCCACGCCGTACGCCACGGCACCGCCCGCGTCACCGAAGCAGCGTAAGCGCCGGCCGACCGCCCCGTCCGGACTACGACCGCCCCCGTCCGGCCTACGGCGGCCCACGTCCCATGATCCAGGCCTCGTTAGGCCGGCTGGAGCAAGACCAATCAGGCCTGGATCACCGCGAGGGGTCGAGCGGTGGGGAGGGCTCAGCGCACGTACCATGATCGGCGACCGGTACCCGCCACGGACTGGATCGGAGCAGATGAGCGCCATGCAGTCCGGCCGCGAAGCGACTCCCGCCGACCGGCCCGGCCGCCTGCAGGTCGGGGTCGTCGGCTGCGGTCGGGTCGGCAGCGTCCTGGGCGCCGCCCTCGTCCGCGCCGGCCACCGCGTCACTGCTGTCTCCGGGGTGTCGCCCGACTCCACCCGGCGGGCCGGACAGATGCTGCCCGGCGTCCCGATCCGGCCGGCCGACGAGGTTGGTGACGCCGCCGGCTTGGTCCTGCTGGCCGTCCCAGATGACGCGCTGCCCGGATTGGTCGACGGCCTGGCAAGCACCCAACGCTGGCGACCCGGTCAGCTGGTCGCCCACGTCTGCGGCGCACACGGGTTGGCCGTGCTCGACCCGGCGTCCCGCGCCGGCGCCCTGCCGCTTGCCTTGCACCCGGTGCTGCCGTTCACCGGCCGGGGTCCCGACGATCTGGCCCGGCTGGTCGGAGCGAGCTTCGGGGTCACCGCGCCGGACCCGTTGCGGCTGGTCGCCGAGGCCCTCGTCGTGGAGATGGGCGGCGAGCCGGTCTGGGTGTCCGACGAGCTCCGTCCGCTGTGGCATGCCGCCCTGACGATCGGCGCCAACCACTTGACCACGCTGGTCAACGAGTCGGCCGACCTGCTGCGGATCGCCGGGGTCACCGAGCCCGACAAGGTGCTCGGGCCATTACTCGGGGCGGCGCTGGACGGCGCCCTGCGCTACGGCGACCGGGCGCTGACCGGCCCGGTCTCGCGCGGCGACGCCGGCACGGTGGCCAAGCACCTGGCCGCGCTGGCCGCGTCGGCACCCGATGCGGTGGCGGCGTACGTCGCCATGGCGCGGCAGACCGCCGACCGGGCGCTGGCCTCCGGACGGCTGCGGCCCGAGCAGGCCGAGGCGCTGCTCGACGTCCTGGCCGCCCCACGGACGTCGGCGTGACAAGGACGCCGCATGACAAGGACACGGATCCGGCGTGACAAGGACGCCGCATGACAAGGACACGGATCCGGCGTGAACCGCACGCTGACCGTCGTCACGACGAGAAGCGAGCTCCGGGCCGCGCAGCAACAGCAGCCAGGCGATGTCGGCCTGGTGATGACCATGGGCGCCCTGCACGCCGGCCACGCCGCCCTGATCCGCGCGGCTCGCAGCGCCAACGAGACGGTCGTCGTGACCATCTTCGTCAACCCGATGCAGTTCGGGCCGGGCGAGGACTTCGCCAGCTACCCGCGCCGCCTCGACGACGACCTGGCGGTGTGTGCCGGCGAGGGCGTCGACGTGGTCTTCGTGCCGCCGCCCGCCGAGGTCTACCGCGGTGACCAGCGCATCACGATCGCGCCCGGCCCACTGGCCGACGAGCTCGAGGGCGCCGCTCGGCCGGGGCACTTCGCCGGCGTACTCACCGTCGTCCACAAGCTGCTGCACATCGTGCCCGACGTCGACCGGGCGTACTTGGGGGAGAAGGACTACCAGCAGCTGACCCTGATCCGGCAGCTGGTTCACGACCTCGATCTGGAGCCGCAGGTCATCGGCGTGCCGACCGTCCGTGAGGCCGACGGGCTCGCCTTGTCCAGCCGCAACAGCTACCTCAGCCCGGAAGACCGCGCCGGCGCCGCGGCGCTTTCCGGTGCCTTGTTCGCCGGCGCCGCGGCCGCGGCAGCCGGTGCGACCCCGGCGGACGTCGTCGCCATGGCACGGGCCCGGCTGGACGCCGCTCCCGGTCTCACCCTTGATTACCTAGAGCTGCGCTCCACCACGCTGACCGCGCCGCCACCTCACGGGCCGGCCCGGTTGCTCGCGGCCGTGACGGTCGGCGGTACGCGCCTGCTCGACAATGTCGCGGTCGACCTGCTCGACAATGTCGCGGTCGACCTGCTCGACAATGTCGCGGTCGACCTGCGCCCGTCCACCCCGGAGCCCTGATGCTGCTCGCCATCGACGTCGGGAACACCAACACCGTGTTCGGCGTCTTCACCGGGGAAAAGCTCGAGCACTCGTGGCGGGTGAAGACCGACGCGCGCGCCACCGCCGACGAGATCGCGTTGCTCTTCCGCGGCCTGCTCGCCGAACAGGGTCAGGTCACCGGCATCGTGGTGTGCTCGACGGTGCCGGCTGTGCTCCGCGAGATGCGCACCATGCTCGGCCGCTATTACGACGGCGTACCGACCGTCATCGTCGAGCCGGGCGTGAAGACCGGCGTACCGCTGCTGTTCGACAACCCCAAGGAGATCGGCGCCGACCGGATCGTCAACACCCTCGCCGCGCACCACCTTTACGGCGGGCCGGTCGTCATCGTCGATTTCGGCACGTCGACCAACCTCGACGTGGTCAGTGCCAAGGGGGAGTTTCTCGGCGGGGCCCTGGCGCCGGGCATCGAGATTTCCGTCGATGCGCTGGCGGCCCGGGCGGCGCAGCTCCGCAAGGTGGAGCTGGTCCGGCCCCGGTCGGTGATCGGCAAGAATACGGTCGAGGCGTTGCAGTCCGGGATCCTGTACGGCTTCGCCGGCCAGGTCGACGGCCTCGTCGATCGAATCGTGGCCGAGCTGGGCGGCTCAGCCTCCATCGTGGCCACCGGCGGCCTCGCCCCGCTGGTCCTGGCGGAGAGCCGGACGATCCAGCACCACGAACCAGACCTCACCCTGATCGGCCTGCGGCTGGTGTTCGAGAAGAACAGCTGACCCGGCCGGGTTCCAGCTTCCCCGGTGGTTGGGTGCCTCGCCCTCGCCCTCGCTGTCGCCCGGGCCCGGGCATGATCCAGGCTTACCTGGTCCGGCTGGGGCGAGAGCAAACAGGCCTGGATCACCGCGATGACGCCTGGACGGCGCACGGACGGTCGTTAGGGTGAGCGGGTGAGTGAGCCGCCCGCTGCCGATGATCTTCCGGAGCAGATGAGGGTGCGCCGCGAGAAGCGCAACCGGCTGATCGCCGAGGGCGGCGAGGCCTACCCGGTCGGCTTCGAGCGCACCACCACCCTGCGTGCGCTGCGAGATCGGCACCCCGAGCTGGCCGCGGACGCCATGACCGGCGAACGGGTCGCCGTCGCCGGCCGGGTCATCTTCGTCCGCAACACCGGCAAGCTCTGCTTCGCCACGCTGCGCGAAGGCGACGGCACGGAGCTGCAGGTGATGCTGTCGCTGGACCGGATCGGCGCCGAGTCGCTTGCGGCTTGGAAGTCCACGGTGGACATCGGCGACCACGTCGGCGCCGAGGGCGAGGTGATCAGCTCGCGTCGGGGTGAGCTCAGCGTCCTGGCCGATCGGTGGACGGTGACCGGCAAGGCGCTGCGGCCACTGCCGGTCGCGCACAAGCCGATGGGCGAGGAGACCCGGGTCCGTCAGCGCTACCTGGACCTGATCGCCCGGCCCGAGGCGCGTCAGATGGTCACCGTCCGGGCGACGACCGTACGGGCGTTGCGGGAATCGCTGCATCGGCGCGGTTTTCTCGAGGTCGAGACTCCGATGCTGCAGGCGGTGCACGGCGGGGCCACCGCCCGGCCGTTCCGGACCCATTTCAACGCCTACGACATGGATATCTTTCTGCGGATTGCCCCGGAGCTCTTCCTCAAGCGGGCAGTCGTCGGCGGACTCGATCGAGTCTTCGAGATCAACCGCAACTTCCGTAACGAAGGCGTCGACGCGACCCACTCGCCGGAGTTCGCGATGCTGGAGGCGTACGAGGCCTACGGCGATTACGACACGATGGCCACGCTGACCCGCGAATTGGTGCAGGAGGCGGCGACCGCGGTGTTCGGCTCGACCACCGTCCGCCATCTCGACGGCAGCGAGCACGACCTCGGCGGCGAATGGCCCTCCATCTGGCTCTACGACGCCGTCTCGGAAGCGATCGGTGAGCCGGTGAGCGCCCGGACGCCGGTAGCGGACCTGCGTGCCTATGCCGCCAAGGCAGATCTTGCCGTCGGGCCGGAGTGGGGACCCGGGAAGCTGGTCGAGGAGTTGTTCGAATCGCTGTGCGAGCAACACCTGCCCAGCCCGGTATTCGTCCGCGACTTCCCGATGGACACCAGCCCGCTGGTGCGCGCCCATCGGTCTGCGCCCGGGGTGGTGGAGAAGTGGGACCTCTATGTTTTCGGGGTGGAGCGGGCGACGGGCTATTCCGAGCTGACCGACCCGGTCATCCAACGGGAGCGGCTGGTCGAGCAGGCGACGCTGGCCGAACGCGGCGATGCCGAGGCGATGGTGCTGGACGAGGACTTCCTGCGCGCTCTCGAGCATGGGATGCCGCCGACCGGCGGAATGGGTATGGGCATCGACCGCCTGCTCCAGTTGCTGACCGGGAGCCGCGGGATCCGAGAGACGATCCTGTTCCCGTTTGTTCGCCCGGAATAGGCCCGTCTTCACTCAGCGTGATGGGCAATTGCCCGTCTGTAACCTATTCGCCACAGTATGCATCCCGTGCACAGAGAGTGAAATAGGACTGGTTAGCGCATTGGCCACCCGCGACTATTGGGGCAATGCGCGCCGATTCCGCCGCGCCACCCGCCGATTCTTGATCTCGGTACTTCCGCTGCGTATCATTCCCGCAACCGCAGAAATCGACAAAGGGGTTAACCGTGGCACAGCAAGTGAAGGTCATCTTGGTCGACGACATCGACGGCGGGGTCGCCGTGGAAACGCTGTCGTTCGCCCTCGACGGGTCGGCATACGAGATCGATCTCAACCAGACCAATGCCGACAGATTCCGTGACGCCATCGCTCCCTATCTGGGAGCGGCACGCAAGTCGGGTCGGTCCGCCGCCCGCGGCAACGGTCATCGGGTCAGTCGCCGGGCCGCCTCGGGCGACCGGGGCGGACGGGCCGCCGACATCCGCGCCTGGGCCCGGACCCAGTCCATCGAGGTCAACGAGCGTGGCCGCATCCCGGCCCGGGTCGCCGAGCAGTACGAAGCCGCGCACTGAGTGGGCGCCACCCGGCCGGCGGCGGCTGTTCGCTATCGGCGCAGGGGGACGCCGAAACACCGTGCGATGCTCTCGCGTTGGTTCCGGTAGAGCCGGCAGGACTGCCGGCAGCTCACGTCTTCAGTCGTCGGATCGCTCACCGTCGGGGTTACAGTGAGCAGGGTCCGGCGTTGGGTCAGCGTGGGTTGGTTCCCGCCTGGAGCCGCAGCGGCGAGTGAGGAGCAGGGCGCATGTTCGAACGGTTTACCGATCGCGCGCGACGCGTAGTCGTCCTGGCCCAAGAAGAAGCCAGGATGCTCAATCACAACTACATCGGGACCGAGCACATCCTGCTCGGTCTGATTCATGAGGGCGAGGGCGTCGCCGCAAAGGCGCTCGAGTCCCTCGGCATCTCCCTCGAAGGGGTACGGCAGCAGGTCGAAGAGATCATCGGGCAGGGCCAGCAAGCACCGAGCGGGCACATCCCGTTCACCCCGCGGGCCAAGAAGGTCCTCGAGTTGTCATTGCGCGAGGCCCTGCAGCTCGGTCACAACTACATCGGGACCGAGCACATCCTGCTCGGCCTGATCCGCGAGGGCGAGGGCGTCGCCGCCCAGGTGCTGGTCAAGCTCGGCGCCGACCTCAACCGGGTGCGCCAGCAGGTCATCCAGCTGCTCTCGGGCTATCAGGGCAAGGAGCCGTCCGGCGCCGGCGGCCCGGCCGAGGGCACCCCCTCGACCTCGCTGGTGCTCGACCAGTTCGGCCGCAACCTGACCCAGGCGGCTCGCGAATCCAAACTCGACCCGGTGATCGGGCGCGAGAAGGAGATCGAGCGGGTCATGCAGGTGCTGTCGCGACGGACCAAGAACAACCCCGTCCTGATCGGCGAGCCGGGCGTCGGCAAGACCGCCGTCGTCGAGGGTCTGGCCCAGGCCATCGTCAAGGGCGAGGTCCCCGAGACCCTCAAGGACAAGCAGCTGTACACCCTCGACCTCGGCGCCCTGGTCGCGGGCTCCCGCTACCGCGGTGATTTCGAGGAGCGGTTGAAGAAGGTGCTCAAGGAGATCCGCACCCGCGGCGACATCATCCTGTTCATCGACGAGTTGCACACGCTGGTCGGCGCCGGCGCCGCCGAGGGGGCCATAGACGCCGCCTCGATTCTCAAGCCGATGCTGGCCCGCGGGGAGCTGCAGACCATCGGCGCGACGACGCTGGACGAATACCGCAAGCACCTGGAGAAGGACGCCGCGCTCGAGCGCCGCTTCCAGCCGATCCAGGTCGGCGAGCCCACGGTGGCGCACACGATCGAGATCCTGCGCGGCCTGCGCGACCGTTACGAAGCCCACCACCGGGTGTCCATCACCGACGGCGCGTTGGTGGCGGCAGCGGGTTTGGCCGACCGTTACATCTCCGACCGTTTCCTGCCCGACAAGGCCATCGACCTCATCGACGAGGCCGGCTCGCGCATGCGCATCCGCCGGATGACGGCACCGCCGGACCTGCGCGACTTCGACGACCGCATCGCCGGGGTCCGCCGGGAGAAGGAAAGCGCGATCGACGCGCAGGACTTCGAGAAGGCCGCCTCGTTGCGCGACCGGGAGAAGCAACTCCTGGGGCAAAAGGCGCAGCGGGAGAAGGAATGGAAGGCCGGCGACATGGACGTCGTCGCCGAGGTCGACGACGAGCAGATCGCAGAAGTCCTGGCCACCTGGACGGGCATCCCCGTCTTCAAACTGACCGAAGAAGAGACCGCCCGCCTGCTCAACATGGAGGACGAGATCCACCGGCGCATCATCGGGCAGGAGCAGGCCATCAAGGCGGTGTCGCAGGCCATCCGGCGCACCCGGGCCGGCCTGAAGGACCCCAAGCGCCCAGGCGGCTCGTTCATTTTCGCCGGCCCATCCGGGGTCGGGAAGACCGAGCTGTCCAAGGCCCTGGCGGAGTTCCTGTTCGGCGACGAGGACTCCCTCATCCAGCTCGATATGAGTGAGTTCCACGACCGCTACACCGTCTCGCGGCTGGTCGGTGCCCCTCCCGGCTACGTCGGTTACGACGAGGGAGGCCAGCTGACCGAGAAGGTGCGTCGCAAGCCGTTCTCGGTGGTGCTTTTCGACGAGATCGAGAAGGCACACCCCGACGTCTTCAACACGTTGCTGCAAATCCTCGAGGACGGCCGGCTCACCGATGGCCAGGGCCGGGTCGTCGATTTCAAGAACACCGTACTGATCCTGACGTCGAATCTGGGGACCCGCGACATTGCCAAGGCCGTTTCCTTGGGATTCCAGGCCGGCAACGATACGCAGAGTAACTACGAACGGATGAAGCAGCGGGTCACCGATGAGCTGAAGAAGCACTTCCGGCCCGAGTTCCTCAACCGGATCGACGACGTGATCGTGTTCCACCAGCTGTCGGAGGAAGAGATCGTCTCGATCGTTGACCTGATGATCGCCCGGGTCGACGCGCAGATGCGTAACAAGGACATGGGCCTGGAGTTGACGGAGTCGGCCAAGCGGTTGCTGGCTCACAAGGGCTATGACCCGGTGCTCGGGGCCCGGCCGCTGCGCCGCACCATCCAGCGCGATATCGAGGACACCTTGTCGGAGAAGATCCTCTTCGGCGAGTTGCTTCCCGGCCACATCGTGGTCTGCGACACGGTGGGAGAGGGCGAAGCCGCGGATTTCGTGTTCCGCGGGGAGCCCAAGCCGGCGGCCGTGCCGGACGTCCCGGCCGTGGACCTTGCCGGTCAAGGCGAGTAGCTCCCTGACGCGATAACGGCGGCGGCTCTCCTCGTGGGAGCCGCCGTTCCGCGTTTAAGTACCGCTCAGGGCAGGGCGTACATGCCGTCGGTGCCTGGTCGGACCAGCCCGTCCGACACCAGCGTCTGCAGCGCCCGGTCACGCTGTACCCCGTCTGACCACACCGCCTGCAGAGAATCGGCGCTCACCGGCCGGTCGGCGTTGCGCAACACGCCGAGCAGCAGACCGCGCACCTGTCGATCGGTACCGGCGTACCGCTGCGCCCGGACCGGCGGGTGCGGCGATCCCGGCTGCCCGGCCGCGAGCCACGCGCACGCTGCCGACACCGGGCACTCGGGACAGCGGGGCGACCGGGCGGTGCAGACGAGCGCGCCCAGCTCCATCAGCGCTGCGGCGAACCTCGCCGCCGTGGCCGGCTCGGACGGCACCAGCGGCTCCACCAGGGCGAGGTCGTCGGCCGCCGACCGGGCCCGCTCCTCGCCGGCCAGCCGGGTGACCACCCGGCGGACATTCGTGTCCACCACCGCATGCCGGCGCCCGAACGCGAAGCTGGCGACGGCGCGGGCGGTGTACGGCCCCACACCGGGCAGCGCGATCAGGTCGTCGAGCTCGGCCGGCACCGCGCCGGCGTGCCTGGCCACGATCGCGACCGCGCACTCGTGCAGTCGCAGCGCCCGGCGGGGGTACCCCAGCCGCCCCCACATCCGCACTGCCTCCCCGCTCGGCTCGGCGGCCAGGGCCGCCGGGGTGGGCCAGCGCTCGAGCCAAGCGGTGTACGCCGGCAGCACCCGGGCGACCGGCGTCTGCTGCAGCATGATCTCGCTGACCAGCACCGCCCACGAGCCGGCCTCCGGTCGCCGCCACGGAAGGTCCCGGGCGGCGCCGGCGTACCACCGCAGCACGGCATCGACGACGGCCACCCGGCGATGGTGGCACGGCGCGCCGCGCCCCCCGGGACCCGCCACGGGCACTACCGTCACCCGGTGCGCACGACCGTGGGACCGCTGCCTGCAGAGGTGTATTGGCGCCGCCGCCTGCTGGCGCTGGGAATGCTCGTAGTTGCACTGGTGGCGCTCCGGGCCTGCACTGGCGGTGACACCTCGCGGGCGGGGCGGTCGCCGCAGGCTCAGCCGACGCCGTCAGGCGCGGCGGACGGCACTGCCAGCCACCCCTACCTGCCGGGTACGTCGCCCAGTCCGGTGACCAGCCCCCTGCCCACTGCCACCCCCAGCGCCTCATCCGGCCCGGCCGGGTCACCCGGCTCGGCCGGGTCACCCAGCCCCAACGTGTCGGCCCGGCCGCTGGCCATCGGAGTCTGTCCCGACTCCGCCCTGCAGTTGGTTGCCGCCAGCGACGCCCGCAGCTACAAGGTGGGTGCCAAGCCCAAGCTGACCATGACCGTGCGCAACGTGGGCCAGCAGGCTTGCCGACGAGATCTGGGCCCGGCGGCCCGGGAGCTGAGCCTGCGCTCGGGATCGGCGCACACCTGGTCCAGCGCCGACTGCCAGCCGGGGGGCGCCGTAGCGCAGCTCGTCCTGCTCAAGCCGGGCATCGCCCAGACGTACGCGTTGGTCTGGCCGGGCAACCGTTCGCAGCCCAAGTGCACCGGCCCGAAGGCGGCGGCCACCGCCGGCACATACCTGTTGCACGCCCGGCTGGGCACCCTGCGCAGTAACGGGGTCGTACTCACCCTGAACTGAGTCTCAGACGTATCGCTCGAGGATCGAGGACTCGGCCAGGCGGGACAGCCCTTCCCGGACGCTGCGCGCGCGGGCCTCACCGACGCCTTCGACGGCCTGCAGGTCATCCACCGTGGCGGCCAGCAACTTCTGCAACCCACCGAAGTGTTCGACCAGCCGGTCGATGACCAGGGCGGGAACGCGGGGCACCTTGGCCAGCAGCCGGTAGCCGCGGGGGCTGACCGCTCCGTCGAGCGTCTCGACGCCGCCCGCGAAGCCCACCGCCCTGGCCACGAGCGAGAGATCCAGCAAGTCGGTCGCCGACAGCGCCTGCAGCTCGCCGAGTGAGTCCTCGACGGAACGCTGCCGGCGCCCGCTGGGCAGATAGTCTCGGACGATCAGCAACCGCTCTTCACCCACCCCACCCATCAGCTCCTCGAGCTGCAGCGACAGCAGCCGGCCGTCGGTGCCCAATTCGATGACGTAGCCGTCGAGCTCGTCGGAGATGCGGCGCACCATCTCCAGGCGCTGGCTGACGCTCATCGCGTCCCGGACGGTCACCAGGTCCTCGATCTCCAGGGCCGACAGCGTGCCGGCCACCTCGTCGAGGCGCAGCTTGTATCGCTCCAGAGTGGCCAGCGCCTGGTTGGCCCGCGACAGGACGGAACTCGATCCCTCGAGCACGTAGCGCTGGCCGGTGACGTACAAGGCGATGATCCGCATCGACTGGCTGACCGAGATCACCGGGTAGCCGGTCTGGATCGCGACCCGCTCGGCGGTGCGATGCCGGGTGCCGGACTCCTCGGTCGGGATCGACGGATCGGGCACCAGGTGCACGGCGGCCCGCATGATCCGGGAGCCGTCGGTGGCGAGGACGATGCCACCGTCCATCTTCGCCAGCTCGCGCAGCCGGGTCGAGGAGAAGTCGACGTCGAGCGGGAAGCCGCCCGAGCACAGCGACTCGACCACCCGGTCGTAGCCCAGCACGATGAGGGCACCGGTGTTGCCGCGCAGGATCCGCTCGAGGCCGTCGCGCAGGGCGGTGCCCGGAGCGACCAGGGCGAGGGTGGACCGCACCGGGTCGTCGCGGTCGGTCGGCACGCGGCTACCCCTCTCGGTGCGGTGGTCACGCGGAGTGTATCGGCGCCGCTCGCAGCATGGCTCGGGTCGGTGGCCGCAGGGCGACCATGGCGGCGGCCAGATTGCCCACCTCGGTCACCTTCAGGCCGGCCGGGTAGGGACCCGAGCCGACCGGCACCAGTGCGCGCTCGAACCCCAACCGCTGCGCCTCGGCGAGCCGGCGGCCCACCCCCGTCACCGGCCGGATATCACCGGCCAGCCCGAGCTCACCGATCGCCGCCAGGTAGGGCGGTACGACGAGGTCACTGGCGGCCGAGGCCACTGCGAGGGCCACCGCCAGGTCGGCGGCCGGCTCGGTCACCCGGACCCCACCCACCGTCGCGGTGAAGACGTCCGACGTGCCCAGGCTGACCTCGCCGCGGCGGTCCACCACCGCCAGCACCATCGCCACCCGGGCGCCGTCGAGCCCGCTGACCGCCCGCCGGGGCATGCCCAGCGCCGATCGCGACACCAGCGCCTGTACCTCGGTCAGCAGCGGGCGACGACCCTCGATGATCACGGTGACACAGGTGCCGGGCACGGCGTACTCCCGGCGGGAGAGGAACAGCCCGGAGGGGTCGGGCACCTCGCGGATGCCGGCGTCGTGCAACTCGAAACAGCCGACCTCGTCGGCCGGGCCGTAACGGTTCTTGACCGCGCGGACCAGGCGCAGCGTCGAGTGCCGCTCACCGTCGAAATGCAGCACCACGTCGACGAGGTGCTCCAGAGCTCGCGGGCCGGCGACGGAGCCGTCCTTGGTGACGTGTCCAACCAGGACGACGGAGATGTTGCGCTGCTTGGCGACGGCGATCAGCGCGGCGGCAACGGCGCGCACCTGGGTCACCCCGCCGGCCGGCCCGTCGATCGACGGCGATGCGATGGTCTGCACCGAGTCGACCACCAGCAGGCCCGGCGAGACCTCCTCGACGTGGGACAGCACGGCGCCGAGGTCGGTCTCGGCGGCCAGATAGAGGTCGGGATGCAGCGACCCGGTGCGGTCGGCCCGCAGCCGCACCTGCGCGGCGGACTCCTCGCCGGTGACGATGAGCGCCCGCCGGCCGGTCAACGCGTATTGGTAGGCAACCGAGAGCAGCAGCGTGGACTTGCCCACCCCCGGCTCGCCGGCCAGGAGCACCACCGCGCCGTCGACGAGCCCGCCGCCGAGGACCCGGTCGAGCTCGTCGACCCCGGTCGACCGGGAGGCGGCCGCCTCGACGTCGACGTCACCGATGGCCCGAGCGGGGCTGCTGACCGGGCCCGGCGCGACCCGGCGTACGCCGGCCGGGACGCCGATCTCCAGCAGTGAACCCCAGGCCTGACACTCGGGGCACCGCCCGAGCCACTTGCCCACGGCATGTCCACACTCGTCGCAGCGGTAGGTCGGGCGCTCCTTGACCGGTTTGCTTCCCATGACGCGGACGCTACGGCGACCCCCCGACAATCCGACAATTTCCGGCGATTGCCGGCGATGGCCCTGCGACGCGCGCTATTCGCCTCCGCCGGCGGACGGGCTGGGGGTCGGTCGAGGGCCGGGGGAGCTCGGCGTGGCCACCGGTACGTCGAAGGTGACGTCGCCGACCCGGGCGAAGGTGAAGGTGACCTTGATGGTCGTGCCGGGAGTGAGGTTGCGGGTCAGGCCGCGCAACTGCAGGTAGGTGCCGCCGTCCTTGAAGGCGGTCAACGTGGCCGCGGCGAGCCTGACGTCGATGGGCGCCGACGGCGCGGCCGACGGAGCCGCAGGCGCCGAGGCCGAAGCCGAACCCGAGGCCGTCGGCGAGGGCGATGTGCTGCCGGCGCCCGGGGCGGCCGCGAGGGTGACGCTCGCGGTCGCGTCGGTCTTTACGCCGACGAGGGTGTCGGAGGTTTTGTCGTCCGTGGCGATCGAGGCGTACATCGGCGCGTCGCTGCCGCGGGCGTACGAGCCGCCTGGTGGCGTGGCGACCTTGGCATCGCGGATGGCCACCCCGCCGCGGGTGGCGTCGGCCCCCTCGATCGACGCCACATCCCTGGCGGTCTGGGCAATCTGGCCGGCACTGCACGCCGACACGAAGGACGCGGCCGCAGCCACCGCAACGAGCAGGGCTATCCGGGCGATTCGAGCGGGCGGGCAGCTCACGGCGTCGGTGCTCCCTCGAGCGAAGCGGGTCTGGCACAACGAGATGGCGGTCAGCGTATCGACCGGTGGGCCTCAACCCAGCGAGGGGCCGCGGATGACGAGCAACGCCACGTCGGCCACGGCAACGATCAGCACCGCGCGGAAGACCGCCCGGGACCCGGTCCGCCGGCTCCGGCCGAGGCCGACCGCCAATGCTGCCGCGCCCACCATAGGTGCGGCGTAACCGGCTATCCCCGGTCGGCCCGGCGGCCCGGCGGCCAGGACGACCGATGCGGCCAGCAACAGCAGCGCTGCGAGCCAGCTCGTCGCCGTCGCCCCGAGGCGATGCGGCAGCCCGCGTACCCCGGTGCGCAGGTCGTCGTCGAGGTCGGGCATCACGTTGGCGAAGTGCGCGCCGCTGCCCAGCAGGGCGCCGGCGGCGACCAGCCAGCCCGGCACGCCGTGGGCGCCCGGCCGGCCCAGCACGATAAAGGCCGGCAGCAGGCCGAAGGAGACCGCATACGGCACTACGGAGAGGATGGTCGACTTCAGCTTGAGGTCGTAGGCCCAGGCCGAGAGCACGGCCAGCACGTGCAACGACCCGGCCAGCACCCCGGAGAGCAGGGACAGCGGTATGCACGCCAGCAGCGCCGCGCCCGCGGCTGCTCCCACCGTCCCCGGTGCCAGGGCGGCATTCGCCAGCGGCTTGTCGCGCCGGCCCGTCCGGCGGTCGCGGTCCCGGTCGACGTAGTCGTTGCACCAGCCGATGGACAACTGGCCGCACAGTACGGCAGCGACGACTGCCACCAGCCCCCCGGCGTCCCGGCCCGACAGCGCCGCCAGCACGCCGGACACCGCGGTGACGGCCACGGACGGCTCCGGATGCGCGGCGCGCAGCAGGGCCGCAGCGTCGAAAAACACCGCCCGCCCGCTCATGCCGGGCAGTGTGTCAGGCTGTCGCGCGTGCAGGCGCCGACTCGACCGCGCAACGACATCGGGCAGTACGACGACCTCGCCGACCAGTGGTGGCCACCGCGTGGACGGTTCGCCATGCTGCACTGGATCGCCACCGCACGGGCCCGGCTGGTTCCACCGGCCAGCCGCCCGGGCGCCATGCTGGTCGACCTGGCCTGCGGTGCGGGGCTGTTCGCCGAACATGCCAAAGCCCTGGGCTACCGCCATGTCGGCCTCGACCTGTCCCGCACGGCCTTGCCGCAGGCCCGCGACCACGGCGTCCTGGCGGTCCGGGCCGATGTCCTGCGTCTCCCGCTGCGCGACGCCATGGCCGACGTGGTGACGGCCGGCGAGGTGCTCGAACACGTCACCGACCTGCCCCGTGCGGTTGCCGAGGCGTGCCGGGTGCTCCGCCCGGGCGGGACGCTGGTGCTGGACACCCTGGCCCGCACCCGGCTGGCCCGGCTGCTGGCCGTCACGGTCGCCGAGAGCATTCCCGGCGGGGCCCCGAAGGGCATCCACGACCCGGCGCTGTTCGTCGACCGCGATGAGCTCCGGCGTCTCTGCGCGCAACATGGCGTACCGGTGCAGCTGAACGGGCTGCGCCCGTCGGTCACCGACGCCGTGCTGTGGCTCCTGCACCGGCGGGCCGCCGTACGGATGACCCGCACCCGGTCGACGGCCGTACTCTTCCAGGGGCGAGGGACGAAGGAGGCGACATGGCGGTAGGCGCGGTGATCACCGGCGCGGCCCAGGCCTACCCCGCGACCATCACCCAGGACCAGCTCTGGGCTGGCTTCTTCCGCGAGCACTACGCCGGCAACCGGCTCGCCCAGCGGGTCTTCGGCTCCGCCGGCGTCCGCACCCGCCACGGCGCGGTGAACCCCCTCGACGAGGACATCTCCGGTTGGGGCACCGGCGCGCGGATGGAACGCTACGTCGCCGAGGGGATGCCGCTGGGCAAGGAGGCGCTCGGTGGGGCGCTGGCGAAAGCCGGCCTGGACGCATCCGATGTGGGTCTGTTCGCCGTGGCGTCCTGCACGGGCTACACGACCCCCGGCGTCGACATCCAGCTGGCCCGCGACCTGGGCATGAGTGCCGCAGTGCAGCGCCTCGTCGTCGGCCATATGGGCTGCTATGCCGCCCTGCCGGGGCTCGGCGCCGTCAGCGACTTCGTCTCGGCCCGCGGGCGCCCGGCGGTGCTGCTCTGCCTCGAGCTGACCAGCTTGCACGTGCAGCCGCCGTCCGGCGACGTGGATCAGATGGTGGCGCATGCGCTGTTCAGCGATGCGGCCGCGGCCATCGTGGTGGAGCCGGACGTCGGGCCGGTGCTGGAGCCGGCCGGCCTCGCGGTGGTCGACGTCGTCGCCCGGACCGACGTGAGCACCGCCGATCACATGACCTGGGACGTCACCGACCTCGGCTTCCGGATGGGGCTCTCCCCTCGGGTCCCCGACGTGCTGGCCGAGCACGTGCGCAGTGTCGTCGACGGTCTGCTTGCCCGGCACGGGTTGCGCACGCAGGACATCGACGGCTGGGCGGTGCACCCGGGCGGGCCTCGCATCCTCGACGTCGTCGGTGAACGGCTGGGCCTGCCCGAGGGTGCCCTCGATGCCTCCCGGTCGACCCTGCGCGATCACGGCAACTGCTCGTCGGCAACAGTGCTGCTGGTGCTGGACGAGATCCGCCGCTCGCGGCCGCCGCGGCCCGGAGGGTACGTCGTGGCGATGGCGTTCGGCCCCGGCCTGACCCTGTACGCCGCGCTGCTGCGGGCGACCGGCTGAGACCGGTTCAACCGTACTGCGGTCAGCCGGCGAGCCCGGCCACCTCCTCATGGATCTCGGCCCCCGGGCCGGCGCCGCGCAGCACCCGGGACACCGTGCCGTCGGAGCGTACGAAGATCGCGATCGGCTGACCGGCGAGCTGGAAGGTCGAGGCGAGCCGGCCGCCGCTGTCCGTGCCGGCATGAGCCCGGTTGGTCGGCGCGGTCCGGGGCAGGAGCGGATCGGCGCCTTGGCCGACGAGCACCACCTGCAGGCGCGACGGGCTGGTGCTGGTGATGACGTCACTGACCAGCGCGGTGCAATCACAGCCGCCGGGCAGCAGGACGACCACGGCCGGACGCAGGGAGCGCAAGCGGATCGCCTCGGTCGAGCCCACCAGCAGCGCCAGATCGGGCAACAGCCCCCCCGGCTGGCCGATGGCCGCCCGGGGATGGGCGAGCGGCCGAACACGGGGCGGCGCGGGTGGCGTCGGCAGCAGCAGGAAGACCAGGCTGGCGAAGAACAGGACCACGAGCAGCACCACGACGACCAGCGGCCCGGACAGGCCGTAGCGCCGCCAGCGTCGGGTCTTGAGCATCCGGCGCAGCAGCGGCTCGGGCTGCCGTGCCGGCTGCTCACTGCGGAGCAGGGCGACCTCGGCCTCGAGCTCGGAGATGTCGTCGGGCACGACAAATCCGGCCCACTCCGGCGGCAGGCCGGGAGGATCGTCCTCAGGTCGCGATGCCAACGAGCCGCTCACCTTCCCCTGTCAGGGCACAGTGTTCCCCCGCGCGCCCCGATACGCCATAGCGCGTGTCATATCACCCGGACGATGCAGAGTCGAGCGCCGTTGTCAACCCCGGCCCAGCCGGCGGTTAGGCTTCTGACCTGCGCCTTTACCGTACGTATGGATGTCGGCCGATCACCGCCCGTGTTACCCTGGCCACAGCGAAAGGGGCATCTTGCATATGACCTTCACCGTCGGCGAGACCGTGGTCTACCCGCACCACGGGGCCGCACTCATCGAGGCGATCGAGACACGCGTCATCAAGGGCCAGGAGCGGCTGTATCTCGTTCTGAAGATCGCCCAGGGGGACTTGACCGTCCGGGTGCCCGCCGACAACGCCGAGATCGTCGGAGTTCGCGACGTGGTGGGCCAGGAAGGTCTGGACAAGGTGTTCGAGGTGCTGCGGGCCCCGCACACCGAGGAGCCGACCAACTGGTCACGTCGCTACAAGGCCAACCTGGAGAAGCTCGCCTCGGGTGACGTCAACAAGGTCGCCGAGGTGGTTCGCGACCTGTGGCGCCGCGACCGCGAGCGTGGTCTGTCGGCCGGCGAGAAGCGGATGCTGTCCAAGGCCCGGCAGATCCTGGTCAGCGAGCTAGCCCTCGCTGAGGGCACCAACGAGGACAAGGCCGAGGTGCTGCTCGACGAGGTGCTTGCCTCCTAGGGTGCTGCTCGGGCGGACTCTGAGAGGGCAGAGCGCATGACTTCTCGGCGGAACCGACCGGTTCTGTTGCGCCCGTCCTCCAACGGCTTCGTCGAGCTGCTCCGGCTGCTGATCGTCATCTTCTTCGCCGGCCTCGGCTACGAGATCGCCGTCCAGTCCGGCGCTCGTTCACATGTGCTGGGCCCGTTCAACGGCTTGGCGATCGGCGTCATCATCGGCTCCGGGCTCGGCTACGTGCTGGGCGGTGTGCTCGGCCGCACGACGACCAGCGCCGTTGACCGCACCGAGGCCGCACTGAGCGGGACGTCCGCCGAAGAGCTGGTTTCCGGCGGCATCGGCTTGATTCTCGGAGCCATGCTGGGCGCCGGCGTCGCTTGGCCGGCGTTCCTGATTCCGGCCGCCTACCTCGCCTTTCCGCTGTTTCTCTTCGTGGTGGCCGTGCTGGGCGCGGTCGGTTTCCGGCTCGGCCTGAGCCGGCGTACCGAGGTGCTGGGCATGTTCGGGGCCCGGACCAGCATGACCGCGGCCATGATGCCGACAACGGCGATCGTCGTGCTGCCCCGGGTCGTGGACACGTCGGTCGCCGTCGACGGCCGGGTGCTCGACGTCGTACGAGCCGGTTTCCTCGCCGGCACGATGCTGGTGCCGCTGCCGGTCCTTGGCGAGCTGCAGTCGCTGGCCGACTCCGCCGACGACACCAAACGCGCCCGCGGCCGCCGCGGTCTGCAGGTGCTCGAGACGCTGCGCCGCGAGCCCTCGATCGACGTCGAAGTGATCGAGGACGAGGCGCCCGGTGTGCCCGAGGTCGATGCCAAGCTGGTCCGGACCTGCCTGGACCGCGGCGTTGCACTGCTGACCCTGGACACCAACCTGGCCAAGGTCGCCGCCCTGGCCGGCGTCAGGGTGCTCAACCTGCATGCGCTGGCGCTCGCCCTGCGCCCACCCGTCGTCGCCGGCGAGGACATCTCGGTGCACCTGTTGAAGGCCGGCAAGGATGCCGGTCAGGCCGTGGGCTACCTCGATGATGGGACCATGGTCGTGGCCGAGGACGCCCGCGGGCGTATCGGCAGCGAGGCCGTGGTCCGGGTGACGAGCGTGCTGACCACCGCCAACGGCCGGATGGTGTTCGGCCGGCCGTCCGGCGCCGTACCGCGACCACGGTGACCGGTGGCACGGTAGCCGCGCTCGTGCCGGCCGCCGGCCGGGGCGAGCGGCTGGGCGGGGGGCTGCCGAAGGCGCTCCGGGAGATCGGCGGCATCCCCATGCTCGTGCATGCCGTGCGGTCGCTGCTCGCGGCACCCTCCGTCGGGCTGGTTGTCGTCGCCGCACCCGCGGAGCACCTCGAGCGGATCCGTGCCCTGCTGGCGGCCGGCGGCGTCGACGGTGTCGGCTGCGCTGACGGTGACGGTGTCGGCTGCGCTGACGGTGACGGTGTCGGCTGCGCTGACGGTGACGGTGTCGGCTGCGCTGACGGTGACGGTGTCGGCTGCGCTGACGGTGACGGTGTCGGCTGCGCTGTCGTTGCCGGCGGGCCGACCCGCGCGCAGTCCGTCCGGCGGGCGCTGGCTGCGCTGCCGGCCGGCGGCGACGCCGACGTCGTGCTGGTCCACGACGCGGCCCGTCCCTTCGTACCGGCGTCGGTGGTCGAGGCGGTGGTAGCCGCCGTCCGCAGCGGCCACGACGCGGTGGTGCCGGTGCTGCCGCTGCCGGACACCGTCAAGCGGGTCGCCCCCGACGGGCGGGTGCTCGAGACGGTAACGCGCGAGCACTTGTACGGCGCCCAGACCCCGCAGGGCTTCCGGCCCGGGCTGCTCCGGGCCGCCCACTGCGACGACCAGCCCACCGCTACCGATGACGCGGTGCTGGTCGAACGCATGGGGCTGCCGGTGTGGACCGTGCCAGGATCTGAGCAGGCTTTCAAGGTCACCACACCGGCCGATCTGGTGCGCGCCGAGGCCCTGCTGGCCGGCGCCGCCGCTGAGCGTGCCGGCCGGCCGCAGCAGTGACGACCGGTTTGCCGCGGGTTGGCATCGGCACCGATGTCCACCCGATCGACCCCAGCCGGCCGTGCTGGCTGGCCGGCCTGCAGTGGGAATCGGTGCCCGGCCTCGCCGGTCACTCCGACGGAGACGTGGCCGCGCATGCCATCTGCGACGCCCTGCTGTCGGCCGCGGATCTGGGTGATCTCGGATCACACTTCGGCACCGCTGCGCCCCGCTGGTCCGGCGCGGCCGGCGGGGACCTGCTCGCGGAAACGGCCCGACTGGTCTCCGCCGCCGGCTACCTGATCGGCAACGTCGCCGTCCAGGTGGTCGCCAACGCGCCGAAGCTCGGTCCGCGTCGCGCCGAGGCCGTCGCGGCCCTGTCGGCCGCCCTGGGCGGGGCGGCGGTGAGCCTGTCGGCGACGACCACCGACGGGCTCGGGCTCACCGGCCGCGGCGAAGGTGTGGCCGCGATCGCGACTGCGCTGGTCGTCCGCCGGCAGCCGCCGGCCAGCTGATCAGGGCGCCGGCGACCCGCGCCCGGCCCAGGTCCATGGATAGCCGGTGTCCTCGCAGGCCAGCGCGGCCGGACCGAGGGCCAGGGGGCGGAAGGTGTCGACCATGACGGCGGTCTCGTCGGTGGACTCCTTGCCGATCGAGGCCTCCACCGAGCCCGGCTGCGGCCCGTGGGTGAAGCCGGCGGGGTGCAGTGAGATCGAGCCGAGCTCGATGCCGGCGCCCTTGCGGCTCATGAAGTCCCCGCCGACGTAGAAGAGCATCTCGTCGGAGTCGACGTTGGCGTGGTTGTACGGCACCGGGATCGACAGTGGGTGGTAGTCGAACTTGCGCGGCACGAACGAACAGACCACGAAGTGCGGCCCCTCGAACGTCTGGTGCACGGTTGGCGGCTGGTGGACGCGGCCGGTGATCGGCTCGAAGTCGGCGATGTTGAAGGCGTACGGGTAGAGGCAGCCGTCCCACCCGACCACGTCGAAGGGGTGGGAGGCATAGGTCAATCGGGTCAAGCCGGCCCGGTGACGCACCAGCACCTCGACGTCGCTGCCGTCGGCCTGCAGCGGCTCGCCCGGCCCGCGCAGGTCGCGCTCGCAATAGGGGGCCTGCTCCAGCAGCTGACCCCGCGGGGACAGGTAGCGCCTGGGCGGACCGATATGGCCCCGCGCCTCGATGACCAGGGTGCGTAGCGGAGCCTCCCCGCTGGGCACCCAACGGTGCGTGGTGGACGTGGGCAGGAGCACATAGTCACCCTGGACGACCGCGATCGCGCCGAACACCGTCTCGACGACGCCGGCCCCGGCTTCGACGTAGACACACTCATCACCGATGGCGTTGCGGTAGAGCGGTGAGGCCCGATCGGCGACCACGTAGGAAATGCGTACGTCGTCGTTGGCGAGCAGCACCTGCCGGCCGGTCACCGTGTCGGCGCCGGCCGCGTCCAGTTTGTGCGTCTTGAGGTGCCGCGGGAGCAGGGGATGGTTGGCCACCAGCGGCTGGTCGGGCTCGTCGTAACCGGTCGAGTCAACGATGGCCGTCGGCAGGCCGCGGTGATAGAGCAGCGCCGATTCGGCGGAGAACCCGTCGACACCCATCAATTCCTCGGCGTACAAGCCGCCGTCGGGGTTGCGGAACTGGGTGTGACGCTTGCGCGGGATATCGCCCACTGCGCGGTAGTACGGCATCACCAGACCATCCGCTAGCGTCGGCAGACGTGTCAACCCTGCTGCTCGAGCACCTGATCGACGACGCCGCGCTGTTCCCGCCCGGCAACGCGCCAATGGTGTCCGCGGTAGCGGGACACCGGATGGTCAAGGCCGGGCCGATCGGCTGGCTGGTCGGTCGCTTCCTGTGCCCGGCCTCGCGGGTCGGCGAGCTGCGGGCCCAGCTGCAGCCGGCCGACACCTTTGCGCTGGGCCTGATCGGAGACACCGGGGTGTCGGGCTTGCCGGCCGCCGTGGCGGCGGTCGAGGAGGATCCGCGACTGAAGCTCCTGGCTGTTGAGCTGGTGCCGCCGGCCGGCGACCTGGTCAGCTCCGTGCGCCAGGTGCTCGACGTGCTGCCAGAGGACGTGCGGGGCTATGTCGAGCTGCCGCGGCAGCCCGACTGGCTGGCGGCACTGGCCGTGGTCGGCGCGGCGCAGCGGGGGGCCAAGCTACGGACCGGCGGTGCTTTCGCCGGCGCATTCCCGAGCGAACGCGAGGTGGCCGACTTCCTGCTCGCCTGCGCGGTCGCCGCCGTGCCGTTCAAGTGCACTGCCGGCCTGCACAACGCCGTCCGGCACACCGACCCCGAGACCGGCTTCGAGCACCACGGCTTCGTCAACATCGCCCTGGCTGCGTGTGCGGCGGTGCGCGGGGAGGATCCCGAGCCGGTGCTGGCCGAGCGCGATGCGCCGAGGCTGACGGCGGCGGTGCGCGCACTCGACGACGCCACGGTCACCCAGGCCCGGGCGCTGTACGCCGGCTTCGGCTCCTGCAGCGTCGGTGAGCCGGCCGGCGACCTGCTGGACCTGGGTCTGCTGGACGGTGGCCCGGCATGAGTTGGGTGCCGGTCCCGGCGGGCAGCGACTTCCCGGTGACCAACCTGCCGTACGGCATCTTCGGTCGTCCGGGGGAGCTGCACCGGGTCGGTGTGGCGATCGGCGATCAGGTGCTGGACCTGGCCGGTCTGGCGCTGCGCGGGGCGCTGGCCCGGCCGGACTGCTTCGTGGCCGGCTCGCTGAACACCTTCCTTGCCGCCGGACGCCCGGTCTGGCAGTCCACCCGCCACCGGCTGATCGAGCTGCTCAGCTCGCCGGCCCACCGGGGTGCCGTCGAGCCATGGTTGATCCCGATGGCCGAGGTGATGCTGCACCTGCCGTTCGAGGTGGCCGACTACGTCGACTTCTACTCCTCGCTGGACCACGCGACGAACATCGGGCGGATCCTGCGGCCCAACGCCGAGCCACTGACCCCCAACTGGCGGCACCTGCCGATCGCCTACCACGGGCGGGCCGGCACGGTCGTGGTCAGCGGTACGCCGATCGTCCGGCCCTGCGGCCAGCGCATGGCACCCGGCGAGACGTCGCCGGCGTACGGCCCCTCGCAGCGCCTGGACATCGAGGCCGAGGTCGGCTTCGTGGTGGGACTGCCGTCCGCCTTGGGCACGCGGGTGCCGGCGTCGGACTTCGCCGAGCACGTGTTCGGGGTGGTGCTGGTCAACGACTGGAGTGCCCGGGACGTGCAGGCGTGGGAGTACCAGCCGCTCGGGCCGTTCCTGGGCAAGTCCTTCGCCACGTCGGTGTCGCCGTGGGTCGTGCCGCTGGATGCGCTGTCCGCTGCCCGGGTCGACGGCCCGGTGCAGTCGCCGGCACCGCTGCCGTACCTGTCCACGTCAGGCGGCTCGGCGCTGGACCTCTCGCTGGAGGTGTCGCTCAACTCCTGCGTCATCTCCCGGCCGCCGTTCGCCGGCACCTACTGGACGGCCGACCAGCAGCTGGCGCACCTGACCGTCAACGGCGCGGCGTTGCGGACGGGTGACCTCTACGCCTCGGGCACGGTGTCGGGGCCGTCGCGCGACCAGCGCGGGTCGCTGATCGAGCTGACCTGGAACGGCGAGCAGCCGCTGGAGCTGCCCGACGGCAGCACCCGCACGTTTCTCGATGACGGCGACGTGGTGAGCATCCGAGCGACCGCCCCGGGGCCGGATGGGACGCGGATCGGCTTCGGCGACGTGACCGGGCAGGTCCGGCCGGCGCGGTGACCGGGCAAGGTCGGGCCGGCGCGGTGACCGGGCAAGGTCGGGCCGGCGCGGTGACCGGGACCGGCGGCGCCGGCAGCGCCGGGCGGCTACCGGCGGAGCAGCGGTGTGGCGACAGCGAGGAACCGGTCGTTGTCGGCCGGCGTGCCGACCGTCACCCGTACGCCATCGCCGGCGAAGGGCCGGACGATGACGCCGGCGCGCTCGCAGGCGGCCGCAAACGGCAGCGCGCACGCCCCGATAGGCAACCAGAAGAAATTTGCCTCGCTGTCCGGGATTGTCACCCCCAGCGCGCGCAGTGCGGCCAGCACGCGAGCCCGCTCGGCCACGGTCGCCATCACCCGCTCGTGCAATTCATCGGTGGCGACGAGGGATGCCAGCCCCGCGGCCTGGGCCACCGACGACACCGTGAAGGGCAGCTGCACCTGGCGCAGCGCCCCGATCACCGTAGGCGCGGCGATGCAGTAGCCGATCCGCAGACCGGCCAGCCCGTATGCCTTGGACATCGTGCGCAGCACCGCGACGTTGTCGCGCTGCGCGGCGAAGCTGATGGCGTCCGGCACGGATCGGTCGGTGACGTACTCGTGGTAGGCCTCGTCGATCACCACCAGCACGTCGTCGGGCACCGAGTCGAGCAGCGTCGCGATGGCGCCGCGGCCGACGGCGGTGCCGGTCGGGTTGTTGGGATTGCAGACGAAAACCATCCGGGTGCGGCCTGCCACCGCCCGGGCGATCGCCGGCAGGTCATAGGTGTGATCGCGCAGCGGGACGGGGACGGCGGTGGCCCCGGTGATGGCGACGAAACTGGGGTAGACCTCGAACGACCGCCAGCCGTAGACCACCTCGTCGCCCGGCCCGGCCAGCGCAGCAACGAGCTGCTGGTAGAGGCCGACCGAGCCGCACCCCACGGCCACCCGGTCCGGGCTGACTCCGCAATGGGCGGCCAGGGCCGCGGTCAGCTCGCCGGATCCGTTGTCGGGATAACGGTTCGCCTCCGCCGCAGCGGCGGCGATCACCGCCCGGACACTGGGCAACGGACCGTAGGCCGACTCGTTGGAGGCCAGCTTGACCGCCGAGGGCACGCCGAGTTCGCGAGCCAGGTCGGCGGCGTTGCGCCCGGGCCGGTATGCCGCCAGCTCCGCAAGCGCCGGCCGGAGCCGGACACTCATCGGGGCGTCCTCACCACGATCGTGGCGGCCGCCTTGTCGTGCAGGCACTGCCGCCACGGCCGGTCCCACAGCAGCCAGAGACCGTCGAGGATGCCGAAGAGGCCTCCGACCCACGGGACGCTGGGTGCGGCCCCCGACACCAGCCACCGGACCGCCGCGGTGGCGGTGCCCACTCCGGGGCGGCCGTCGCGGCGGACCACCCGCACCCGGCAGATGCGCTTGCCGATCGTCTGACCCCATCGGGCCAGCTGGGGCACCTCGTAGCCGAAGGAGACAACGAGAGAGATGACCCCGATCGCGGCGAGCAGCCGGACCGTCGTGCCGTCGTAAAACGTCGGCGTGGTGGGCCGGCCGGCCCGGGTGGCCGCCGTCGCTGCAGCAACGGTATCGGTGAGGTGGCGGTAGTAGCGCAGGAACAGCGGCACGGTGGCCGGTGAGCCGATCAGCCCCACGATGACGCCGTCGATGACCCGGGCCAGGAGCCGCCGGCCCGGACCGGCCAGTTGCGGGCCGGCCGGCTGATCAGTCGGTGAGGACAGCGCCGGTTGGCCGGCCGGCGCCCTGGGCGCCGGATCGTACGGCGCGCCGTAGGGGCGTTGCCGCGGCGGCGGACTGAAGTACGCGGGGGCGTCCGTCGGCTCGGTCATGCACCGATCATGCCGCACCGATCGAGTGCGAAGGAGCGGGCGGTCACCCGGCAGATCGCCCGGCTAAAGGTTGCCGCGCAGGGCCTGTTCGCGCTCGATGGCCTCGAACAACGCCTTGAAATTGCCCTTTCCGAAGCCCAACGACCCATGCCGCTCGATCAGCTCGAAGAAGACGGTCGGCCGGTCCTGCACCGGCTTGGTGAAGATCTGCAACAGGTAACCGTCCTCGTCGCGATCGGCCAGGATCTTCAGCTCCCGCAGCAGGTCGATCGGCACCCGGGTGTCACCGACCCATTCGCCGAGCGTGTCGTAGTAGCTGTCCGGCGTGGCCAGGAATTCGACTCCCATCGCCGACATGGCGCGCACCGAGCCGACGATGTCGCCCGTGGCCAAGGCGATGTGTTGCACCCCGGGGCCGCCGTAGAACTCCAGATATTCATCGATCTGCGATTTCCGCTCTCCCAGCGCCGGCTCATTGAGCGGGAATTTGACCTTCCGGCTGCCGTCGGCGACCACCTTGCTCATCAGTGCGGAGTACTCCGTGGCGATGTCGTCGCCGACGAACTCCTTCATGTTGGTGAACCCCATGACGGTGTTGTAGAAGCGCACCCACACGTCCATTTGGCCGAGCTCGACGTTGCCGACGCAATGGTCGATCGCCTGGAAGTAGCGCTTGGCCGGCGGTGCGACCATCGGCTCGCGGGCGACGAAGCCGGGCAGGAACGCGCCGCTGTAGTCCGAGCGCTGGACCAGGGTGTGCCGCGTCTCCCCGTACGTCGCGATGCTCGCCAGCACCACCGTGCCGCTGTCGTCGGTGTGCACCGCCGGCTCACTGAGCCCCTTCGCACCCCGGGACAACGCGATCTCGTACCCCCGGGCCGCGTCCGGGACGGTGAGCGCGATGTCGAGGACACCGTCGCCGTGGGCCGCGACGTGCCGGCCGAGGTCGGTGCCGGCGTGGGCTTCGCCGGTGACCACGAAGCGCGCCCCGCCGGCGGCAAGGACGTACTCCGCGTAGTCGTGGCTTCCGGTCTCCGGTCCCCGGTAGGCCTTGACCTGCATGCCGAAGGCGGTCGAGTAGAAATGCGCCGCCTGCTTGGCGTTTCCGACCGCAAGATGGACGAAGTCCACCCCCAGCACGGGAAAGTCGTCGGCGGCGGTGGCCGGCGCGGACGGCTGGGGGTCGGTGCGTACGTCGGTCATGGCTCCAGCGTCGCTGCCAAGGTCGCCGGATGCAAGCGGCTGCGGCACCGGCCGGCCCCCGTACGATCGCCCGGTGAGTCTGCGCTTGTACGACACCGCTGCTCGGGCCGTCCGCGACTTCACCCCGCGGGAGCCCGGGCGGGTCGGCGTCTACCTGTGCGGGGCCACCGTGCAGTCGGCTCCGCACATCGGCCACCTGCGTTCGGCAGTGAACTTCGACATCGTCTGCCGGTGGCTGGAACGAGCCGGGTACGCGGTCACCTTCTGTCGCAATGTCACCGACATCGACGACAAGATAATCCATACCGCGCAGCACGAGGGCGTGCCCTGGTGGGCCGTCGCGCAGCGCAATGAGCGCGCTTTTTCCTGGGCCTACGACGTGGTCGGCTGCCGGCCGCCGACGGTCGAGCCGCGGGCCACCGGTCACGTGCCGGAGATGGTCGCCCTGATGCGCCGGCTGATCGACGCCGGCCACGCCTATGCCGGCGGAGGCGGGGTCTGGTACGACGTCGGGTCGTTCCCGGCCTACGGAGCTCTGTCGGGTCAGCGGCCCGCAGCCATGCTGGTCTCGGACAAGGCCAGCGAGGGCAAGCGCAACCCGCTGGACTTCGCATTATGGAAGGCGGCCAAGCCCGGCGAGCCGGCGTGGGAGACGCCGTGGGGACCGGGCCGGCCCGGCTGGCACCTGGAGTGCTCGGCGATGGCCGGCAAGTATCTGGGGCCCGCGTTCGACATCCATGGCGGTGGGATCGACCTCATCTTCCCCCACCATGAAAACGAGCTGGCCCAGTCGGCGGCGGCCGGCGACGGCTTCGCCCATTACTGGGTGCACCACGCCATGCTCACCACGTCCGGGGAGAAGATGAGCAAGTCCACCGGCAATTCGCTTCTGGTCACCGACGTGATGCAGCGGGTGCGGCCGGTCGAGCTCCGCTACTACCTCGGCGCTTCCCATTACCGCTCCACCATCGAGTTTTCCGAGGCGGCTCTGCAGGAGGCGGCCGCGGCCTACCGGCGGGTCGAGGGCTTCGTGCGGCGGGCGTCGGAGCTGGTCGGTGAGCCGCCGGTCACCGACCTGCCCCGGCAGTTCGTGGCGGCGATGGACGACGACTTCGGCGTGGCCGGTGCGCTCGCCACGCTGCACACGGTGGTCCGGGATGGCAACACCGCCCTGGCCCAATCCGACCACGAGTCGGTGTCCCGGCTGCTCGGGGAGGTGCGCGCGATGCTGGGCGTGCTGGGGCTGGATCCGCTGGCCGAGCCCTGGTCAATCGCCCGTCAGGCGGGGGGCGACCTCCGCCCGACGGTAGACCGGCTGGTGGGCGTTGCGCTCGAACAGCGCCAAGCCGCCCGGGCCCGCAAGGACTTCGCGGCCGCTGACGCCATCCGCGCTGAGCTCGGGGCGGCCGGCATCGTGATCGAGGACACCGCGGGTGGCTCCCGCTGGAGCATCGCTGAGACGGCAGGTGCATTCTGATGGCGACCCCACGCCGGCCCCGGTCGAAGAAGGGGCCGAGCGCCGGCAGCGGTGGCTACCGCCGCAAGAAGCTCGAAGGCAAGGGCCCGACGCCCAAGGCCGAGGAGCGCCCGCACCACCCGGCGGCCCGGCGCGCTGCCAAGACGGGGGCGGCGCGCCCCGGGGGCACACGGCAACAGAAGCCGTCCGCCCGCGACTCCTTCGAGGTGTTGGTCGGCCGCAACCCGGTGCTGGAGGCGCTGCGGGCCCAGGTGCCGGCGACGGCGCTCTATGTCGCCCAGGGAATGGACCTCGACGACCGGGTCACCGAGTCGGTCCGGATCGCCGCCGACCGCGGCATCTCGATCCTGGAGATGAGCCGACACGAACTCGACCGGATGACCAACGGCGCGCTGCACCAGGGACTCGGCATTCAGGTACCGCCCTACACCTACGCCCATGCCGACGACCTGCTCGAGCGGGCCGTCGACTCGCCCGGCGCACCGCTGATCGTCGCCCTGGACGGGGTCACCGACCCGCGCAACCTCGGCGCGGTCGTGCGGTCCGCGTCCGCCTTCGGCGCCGACGGCGTACTGCTGCCCGAGCGCCGGTCGGCCACCATGACGGCGACCGCCTGGCGTACGTCGGCCGGTACGGCGGCCCGGCTGCCGATCGCCCGGGTGACCAACCTGGTCCGTACGCTGACGGCATACCGCAAGGGCGGCCTGACCGTGCTGGGCCTCGCCGCCGACGGCGACGTCAGCCTCGACGATCTCGAGGTGGCGCTCGACCCGCTGGTCCTGGTGATCGGCTCCGAGGGCCGTGGCCTGTCGAGGCTGGTGGGGGAGACGTGCGACCTCACCGCGTCGATCCCCATGCAGGGCGGCACGGAGTCACTCAACGCCTCGGTTGCCGCGGCGGTGGCCCTGGCAGAGGTAGCCCGGCGCCGGCGACAGGCCTGATCCGCACCGGGCGCTGGGTAGCCGGTCTCGGCCGGCGGGAGGAGCTCAGGCCGGCTCGGTCACCTGGTTCGGTTCGCCCGCCTGAAGCAGGCGCCGGCGGCTGACGGCCAGCAGCAGCCCGATGGCGGCCGCGACCGCGACGAGGGACAGCCCGGCCCGCAGGCCAGCCCACTGCGACACGAAGCCGATCAGCGGCGGTCCGGCGAGAAAGCCGGTGTAGCCGATGGCGGTCACCACCCCGATCGCCGGGCCGCTGCCGCTGGGATGCGCGCCGGCGGCATTGAGAGCGACCGGGAATCCGTAGGCGAGGCCGGCCCCGACGACGGCGAACCCGAGCAGCGCGACCGGCGCCGCGGGCGCCACCACCACCACCAACGCTCCGGTGGCGGCCAGCGCGCAACTGCCGACCATCGTGCGGGCCGGGCTGAACCGGCCCAGCACGGCAGCGCCGCTGAACCGCGATGCCGCCATCGCCACGCTGAACACGGTGTAACCGGCGGCGGCCAGGGTGGCGCCGGAGTGCATCACGTCGCGCATGTACAGCGCGCTCCAGTCACCGGTTGCGCCCTCGCCCACGGCCACGCAGAAGACGATTGCGCCCAGCACGGCGATCGTGGCGTCGAACTGTCGGGCCGGCGCCGCCTCGGGCGTCTGCTGTCCGGCCGGCTGCTCCGGCGATGACGGGTCGGCTGGAAGCCGCCGGCGGACGATCGCCAGGACGAGCAGACCCACCGCGGCAGCGAGGGTGAAGTGGGTGCGCATCCCGAGATGAGCGGCGGCCAGGCCACCCAGGCCGGCGCCGATCATTCCACCGGTGCTGAAGCCACCGTGGAACAGCGGCATGAGAGGGCGGCCGGCGTTGCGAATGGCGGTGACCGCGTTGACGTTCATCGACACGTCGGTCGCGCCGGTCGATGCGCCGAAGACGGCCAGGGCCCCGGCCAGCGCCAGCGGCGATCGGGCCAGGGCTAGCAGGGGCAGCGCGAGGCAGTTCGATGCTGCGGCGGCGGTGACCACGTGCCGGCTGTCCACCCGCGCACAGAGCCGGCCGACCAGCGGCATGGCGATCACGGCGCCCACGGCGACGCTCAGCAGGGCCAGCCCGAGGATGGCCGGGGAGGAGTGCGTCTGGTCGGCGGCGGCAGGGATCCGGGCCACCCAGTTGCCCATGACGGCGCCGTTTAGGGCAAAGACCACACCGACCGCCCGACCCTCGCTCAGCACCACACCCGGCACACCGCCTCCTCGACACAGACGGTACCGACCGCCCGGTCAGCGCCCGGTCAGCGCCCGGCGGTGCCCGGACTCGCCGGAGCTCTCGCAGGTCGCGCGAGCACACCCCGGGCCGACCTTGAGCCGGCGTCGCCGTATTCTGCGACCTTGCGCCCCAGTAGCTCAACGCGCCCCAGTAGCTCAGCGGCCAGAGCACCGCTCTTGTAAAGCGGTGGTCGTCGGTTCGACTCCGACCTGGGGCTCCCAGCTTTCACGTCGCTCCGTCACGTTTGCCCCGGTTCGGTCATCCGCCGAGCTGAAAAGTTCACCCGTTCGGCGAGGCACCACGTCGGCGACGCGCTGATCCGGCTGGTCGGCGAACGGCTGCGGGCCACCGTGCACGCCGACGACCTGGTCGCCCGGCTGGGCGGGGATGAGTTTGCGGTGCTGCGCCCGTCGACCGGCGACCCGGATTCGTTGCTGGCGCAGGCACAGGAGTGGCTGGCCCTGCTCGAGCAGCCATACACACTGCAAGGCGTGCGCCTATCGGTGGGCGCGAGCATCGGGGTCGCGATATCACCCCGCGACGCCGTCGACACCGGCCAGCTGATCCAACGTGCCGACGTTGCGCTGTATGCCGCAAAAGGAGCAGCGGGGCGTGGTCGTCGCTTACGACGCTGATCGGGACCGGCACAGCCTCGACCGGCTGAACGTGGTGGCCGAGCTGCGGCTGGGCATTCCCCGGGGCGAGTTGGAAGTCCACTACCAGCCGCAGTGCGACTGCGACACCGGTGCCCTCGTCGGCCTGGAGGCGCTGGTGCGGTGGCGGCATCCCCTGCGCGGCCTGTTGTATCCCGACGCGTTCATACCGGCGGTGGAAACCACCAGCGTCATCACCGCGCTCGCCACCGCCGTACTCGACGCCGCGCTGGGCCAGCTGGCGTGGTGGCGCGCCGAGGGGATCGACGTCACGCTCGCCGTCAACGTCTCGGCGCGGCAGATGACCGACCCTGAACTGCCTGGGACGGTGGCGACACTGCTCGCCGAGTACGCGATCTCGCCGCGGCTGCTGACGCTGGAAGTCACAGAAAGCTCCATGATGGCCGATCGTGGCCGGACGTCGGCGGTACTGGTAGGTCTGGCCAGTGTCGGCGTCGGCCTGTCGATTGACGACTTCGGCGCCGGCTATTCGTCGCTGGCGTACCTCTCCCGCCTCGGCGCGGACGAGCTCAAGATTGATCGCTCCTTCGTCATGGGAATGTCGACCAATCCCGACGACGCCGTCATCGTGCGTTCCATCATCGATCTCGGTCACAGCCTGGGTATGCGCGTCGTTGCCGAGGGGGTGGAACCGCCACCGTGTGGGACACGCTGACCGAACTGCATTGCGATCTCGGTCAGGGATTATCTGATGGCCCGGCCGATGCCGGCCGCGCAGGTGCATCGCTGGCGGGATGAGCTGGTCACCGCCCGGCTCGGCAGGATGCTGGCCGATGACGGCTGCTCTTTCTGGTCGTCGTCGCGGTCGGTGCTGACGGTCGGGGTCGCCGGCGGGCGCTTCTCCGCCCTGGCCGAGCTGACCATCCGTCGTCAGTGGCTGCTGGCCGGCGCCCTGTCGGTACAGGTGGTGCTGATCACGCCGACCACTTTGCCACCTCCGATCAGGTCGTCGGCGCTCGCCTGGGGTTGCTCGGCGATGTCTTCGCGGTGCCGCACCAGGTGGGCATCGCCAACGTGTTCAGCGCCGGCGACGTGATCATCTCCGTCGGGGTCATCGGCCTGGTGCATGCGGCGGCCGGCTGTCCTTGGGCCATGCCCGCGCGCCGGCGCCCGTTGCAGTTTAGCGCCCGGCCGTTACCCGAGTCCTGCTCCGGGGTACGGCGGCGGACGTCCGGAGCCGATCGGCCCGGCCCCCCCAGCTAGGAGCCTCCATGAATGCGCTGCTGCACCCGGGATCGAATAGATGAGCGGGCTCGTCCGGAGCGGCCTCCGGGGCGCCGCGGCCGGTGCTGCCGGCACCACCGCCCTCAACGCCGTGACCTACCTCGACATGGTGGCGCGGGCCCGCCCGGTAAGCAGCACCCCCGAGGACACGGTCAAGAAGCTGTCGGAGAAGACCCACGTGCCGATCCCCGGCGAGGGCGAACAGCGGGACAACCGCATCGCCGGACTCGGGCCACTGTCCGGTCTGCTCGCCGGGGTCGGCGTCGGCGCCGCGCTGGGCCTCATCCGGGCGGCCGGCTGGCGTCCGGGTCCGGTGGTCGCCGGCCTGGTCGCCACCGTCGGTGCCCTGGTCGGCACCAACGGTCCGATGACCGCCCTCGGCATTACCGACCCGCGCACGTGGGCGGCCACCGACTGGGTCGCCGACGTGATCCCGCATCTGGCCTACGGCGCCGTCACCGCCGGGGTGTTGAACGGCCTCGATCGCAAGTAGCGGCGTACGGCTTGGTGCATGACCGAGCGGCGAGGCGTGGCGATTTGCCCGTGTTACTCTGCGCCCCGCCCACTCGTCCGTCGACCCCTGAGGAAGCGATGAGCCGCATACACGAGCCGAGCCACCCGGCCGAGTCGGCAGACGTCGAGCAGTTCGGCTACTCCCAGGAGCTGAAGCGCTCGTTGAGCTTCACCGACCTGCTGGTCTACGGCCTGATCTTCATGGTCCCGATCGCGCCGTTCGGCATCTTCGGCTTCGTCTACAACGGCTCCGGCGGCATGGTGGCCCTGGCATACATCGTCGGGATGGTGGCGATGGCGTTCACCGCGCTGTCGTACGCGCAGATGTCGCGGGCGTTCCCGATGGCCGGTTCGGTCTACACCTACGCCGGCCGTGGCATTCACCCGATCGCCGGCTTCCTCGCGGGCTGGCTCATCCTCCTTGACTACGTTCTCGTGCCGGCGTTGCTCTACGTCATCGCTGCCTTTGCCATGCATTCCTTCGTGGCCGCCGTTCCGGTATGGGGCTGGGTCGTGCTGTTCGTCGTCGTCAACACCGGCGTCAACTACTTCGGCATCGAGACGACGGCCCGGGTCAACCGCCTCATGCTGGTGGCCGAGATCATCGTCCTGATCATCTTCCTGGTCATCGGCATTGCCGCCATCGCCAGTGGCAAGGGAAATGGGTTCTCCTTCGACCCGATCTACAACCCGCACACGTTCTCCGTCGGGCTCGTGTTCTCGGCGGTGTCCGTGGCGGTGCTCTCCTTTCTCGGCTTCGACGGCATCTCGACACTGGCTGAGGAAAACCGGGACGGAGCCCGGTCGGTCGGCCGGGCCACCCTGGCCGCGCTCGGCCTGGCCGGGATCCTGTTCATCGTCCAGACCTGGGTGGCAGCACTTCTGGTGCCCCATGCCCAGCAGTTGCTGTCCAAAGGCGACCCGGCCGGCACGGCCTTCTACGACGCTGCGGCGGTTGCCGGCGGCCACTGGCTGTCGGTCCTGACCGCGGTGGCCACGGCGATTGCTTGGGGCTTTGCCAACGCGCTCGTGGCCCAGGCCGCGACCTCGCGGCTGCTCTTCTCGATGGCCCGTGACCGGCAGCTGCCGCGGTTCCTGGCCAAGGTGCACCCCGAGCACAAAGTGCCGGAGAATGCGACGTTCCTGGTGGCTGCGGTGTCCATCGTCCTCGGCGTCTATATGTCGAGGCGCAGCGACGGTGCGACACTGCTGACCACGCTGGTCAACTTTGGGGCGTTGACCGCCTTCCTGCTGTTGCATGTCAGCGTGATCAACCACTACCTCATCCGCCAGCACAGCCGCGACCTGTGGCGGCATCTGGTCGCGCCGGCCCTTGGTTTCCTGGTGATCGGCTACGTCATCATCCGGGCCAACGTCGCCGCTCAGCGGGTCGGCCTCCTCTGGCTGGTCGTCGGCGTGGTGATTCTCGTCGTCTCCTACGCCGCCGGCCGTCCGCCACGGCTCAGCACGGGGGACGCCGTGGCACCGGACGCTCGATGAGCCACGACGTTGTCAGCTGCCGGCCCTACCTCGCCGATTAGGCCAAACTTTTCTGCCGCAGCGATGATCCCTACCCGGTCCCCGGCGCGGCCCCGACTACGCGGAGCGGTCCATGCGGTCGCCGGCGGCATCGCGCCGATAGTTGCGGTCGCGCTCTGGCTGCGGGCGACGGCCGGCGCCGAGCGGCAAGCGGTGGTCGTCTACGGCATCACGTTGACCGCGATGCTTGTGGTGAGCGCGGCTTACCACCGTGGTGGTTGGTCGGTGATAACTCGGCGCCGCATGAAGGCTCTTGATCACACGACGATCTTCGCGTTCATCGTCGGCTCGTACGTGCCGCTGGCCGTCATCACGTTGGACGGCGCCGTCCGGATCGCCTTCCTCGGCTCCTTGACTGCCCTGGCCCTCGCCGGGATATTCGTGAAGCTGCGGCTGCTCGATCGGCTCGGCGGTCCCGCGGACGTGCTCTACGGCATTGCGACGTGGTGGGCACTGCTGATCCTGGTGCCGGCCGCGCACGCCCTGTCCGTCGCGGATCTCCTCCTGCTCTTCGGCGGGATCGTGCTGTACTCCGTCTCGGCCGGCTGCTTGGGCCGCCGATGGTTTGACCCGGCACCGCAGACATTCGGCTACCACGAGGTCGCGCACAGCGTGGTGGTCCTCGCGGTCGCCTGCCATTACTTGCTCTACTGGAAGGCCTTCGGCTAGTGGTCATGGCCGGCCGGCGGCCGGGAGCCCGGTCTGGTATGTCGCCATCTGGTGCTGGACGGCTTCGTCCGGGTAGCCACCGGGCTGCCGTCACCGGCCTCGAGCACATCCCGGCCGGCGGCCCGGCCATCGTGGTGGGCAACCATGTGTCCTACTCGACCCGGTGGTCCTCGTCGTCCTCGCGCACCGGCGGGGCTCGGGGGCGGCGCGGCCACCTCGCCCTTTCTGTGTGCGTACGCGCCGAATGAGTCGGCGTGTCTGCACACAGAACGCCGGCGGGTGGGTCAGCGGTGCGGATGGGCGACGCCGGCGGGGGAGAGTCGGCTAGGCGCCGGCTCCGGGCACGGCAGATGCATCGACGTCGGATGCTTTCTTGCTGATTGCCACGGCGCTCACCAGCAGCGCGACCGCCGCGAAGATCACGCCGACCTCGAAGGCCGCCGCGATACCGTGCGCGAGGATCCTGTTCTGGAAGGCTTCCGGCAGCGGTAGTTTTCCCGCGCCGAACGCCTGGCGCATCTGCGCGGTGGCGCTCGAGAGGAATGCCGGGACCTGGTGATGTGACTCGTTGCGGCTGGCCGTACCGAAGACGGTGACGAGGACCGACAGGCCCAACGAGCCACCGACCTGCTGGGTCACGTTCAACATTCCTGAGGCCGCACCGGAGTCGGCGTCAGCGACGCCAGATACGGCTACGACGGTCAGTGGCACGAACAGAAGGCCCATGCCGACCGAGAAGATGAGGATCGGGCCGAGGATGCCGCCGAGATAGCTGCTCTCGGTCGAGAGCTGCGAGAGCCACGCCAGGCCGGCGGTCGCCAGCACCGCGCCCAGCACCATGAAGGGCTTGGGACCCACCCGCAGCAGCTGCCGGGACGAGATCTGAGCGGCGACGACAATGGCCGCGCTCACCGGCAGGAAGGCAAAACCCGCCCGCAGCGGGCTGTAGTGGAGGATGTCCTGCACGAAGAGGGTCAGAAAGAAGAACATGCTGAACAGTGCGGCCGACAGGAACAGCATCACGACGTAGGATCCGGTGCGGTTTCGGTCCCGGAACAGGTGCAGAGGGACAACCGGCTGTAGATGCCGGCGCTCGATGACGACGAAGAGGCCGAGCAGCACGACCGCGGCGACGAATGAGCCCACCGTGTACGAGTCGCGCCAGCCGTCGCTGGCCGCTCTGATAAATCCGTACACGAGCAGGGACATGCCGGCGGTCGAGGTCAATGCTCCGCCGATGTCGAAGCGGCCGGGGTGGCGCTCGGACTCGTTGACGAACATCGGCGCCAGGATGGCGATCACGATGCCGATCGGAATGTTGACGAAGAGCACCCAGCGCCAGGACAGCCACGACGTCAGCATGCCGCCGGCAAGCAGCCCGATCGCCGCGCCCGACCCGGAAACCGCGGCGAAGACGCCGAAGGCGCGATTGCGTTCGGCGCCCTCGGCGAAGTTGGTGGTGATGAGCGACAAGGCGGTCGGCGACGCGATTGCTCCGCCGACGCCTTGCAGTGCTCGCGCGGCGAGCAGCCAGCCGGAGGTCGTCGCCAGACCGCCCAAGAAGGAGGCAAAGACGAACAGCAGGATGCCGAAGATGAAGACGCGCCGGCGCCCCAGGATGTCGCCGGCCCGGCCGCCGAGCAGCAGCAGGCCGCCGAAGGTCAGCGTGTAGGCATTGAGCACCCACGAGAGGTCGGTGGTCGAGAAGCCCAGCGCCGACTGGATCTTGGGCAGGGCGATGTTGACGATGGTGGCGTCCAGCACGACCATCAGCTGGGCGCCGGCGATCACGGCGAGCGCCCAGCCGGGGTGGTGGCCCCGTCGGGCCGCGCCGGCCGGCGGAGCGTGCTGGGTGCGGGTGGTGCTGGCTGCCATGCGTCTGCTTCTCTCTGTTAGGGAACGGTCGCGTTCACTCGTCCGGGACGCTACGGTCACATCCTAAGAAACGCAAACGTTTCTTAGGGCAATGGCGGGAGTACGCCAGGAGTGGACAGCAAGCCAGCTCGGATGGGTCCGTGGTCACCCTGCGCCGGCCGGCGCCGCCGTGGGCCCGCCCTCGAGCACGCGATCTTCGACGCGACGCTGAGCGAACTCGGCGAGGTCGGCTACGACGGGCTGACGATGGAGCGCGTCGCGGCGAGGTCCGGCACGGGCAAGGCCAGCCTGTACCGGCGTTGGTCAGGCAAGGAGGACCTGGTGGTCGACGCACTGAATCACATGCTGCCCCCCATGGACCAGCCCCTGGACACCGGCAGCGTCCGCGGCGACCTCATTGTGTTGCTCGAGCGGATGGCCGCCACCATCAACAGCTCGGCCGGCGGTGCCATGCGCAGCATCATGGCAAACTTGCACTGCGGGCCGCAGATGATCGAGGCCGTGCACAGCCGCGTGATAGCCCCGCGCAAGCAGATGATGCTCGATGCGCTCCGGCGTGGCGCCGAGCGCGGGGAGGTACGCCCGGACGCGGTCACCATGCTCGTCGCACAGGCCGGCCCTGCCCTGCTCGTGCAGCAGTTCCTCAGTGACGAGCCACGGGTCACCCGCAAGCTCATCGAGGACATCGTCGACCAGGTGGTCATGCCCATGCTGCGCCCGTAACGGGCGGCCGTCACGTACCGTGTGCCGCCATGGGGACCCGGCGATGGTCAAGGAGGCGGCATGGCTGACGTCACGGTGGTGCTTCGCGGCGGCTCGCACGACGGACAGAGCACGGTGGTCGACGCCGAGGTGACGCGCCTGCTCTCACCCTCGGCGGCGCCCGGACTGTTGGACGTGTACGAGGCCACCGAGGAGCACCAGCATCTGCGCGGTAATAAGGACACGGCAGTCATCTACAACTTCACCGGCCAGGAGCCGGCGGCGGGATGGGCCCCCGAAGCGCTGCACATGCCGCCACCGCCCGACGCCTGACCGACCGTCCGCCACGTGGTGACTGAGACGGCGGAGCGGCGGGGGTACGTGCCCGCTCTCGACGGCATCCGGGCCCTGGCCGTCGTCGCGGTGATGGCTTTTCACGGCGGCGTGTCCTGGCTTCCCGGCGGGTTTCTCGGCGTCGACGCCTTCTTCGTCCTGTCCGGCTTCCTCATCACCACCCTCCTGCTGCGCGAGCGGCTTGCCACCGGCCGCCTCTCGCTAGGAGCCTTCTGGGGACGGCGGGCCCGACGGTTGCTACCGGCCCTGCTGGTGGTGCTGGTCGTGGTCGCGGTCGCCGGCCGGTCGCTGCTCGACCCGGAAACGGTGCACCTGCTGCGCGGCGACTCCCTGGCCGCCCTGTTCTACGTGGCCAACTGGCGGATGCTCCTTCGTGGTCACGGCGGTTACTTTGCCGCGACGGCCTCGCCTTCCCCGCTGGAGCACACCTGGTCCCTGGGCATCGAGGAGCAGTTCTATCTGCTCTGGCCGCTGCTCCTGTTGGTGGTGTTGGCCCGGCGCACCCGGCTCCGGGCGCTGTTGTGGCTCTGCCTGGCCGGCGCACTCGGCTCCGCCGCGGCGGCCGCCCTCCTCTTCCATCCGGGGAGCGACCCCAGCCGGGTCTACTACGGCACGGACACCCGCGCCCAGGCGCTGCTGGTCGGCGCCGCGCTGGCCACGGCATTCGCCATCTGGTCGCCCCGTCAGCTCTCGCCGCGCCGGCTGTCCCGGCTGTCCCGTACGGCCGGTGCAGCTGCTCTGTGCGGGGTCGTGGCGACCGGCTGGGCGTGGACGCACGCCAGCGGCACCAGCCGGTGGCTCTACACCGGCGGCTTTCTCGCCGTCGCGGCCTCGACCGCCCTCGTGATCACCCACGCCATGGTGGCGCCCGACGGTGCGACCGCCCGGGTGCTCTCGGTCCGTCCGCTGCCGGCAGTGGGCCGGATATCCTACGGCCTGTACCTGTGGCACTGGCCGGTCTACCAGGCGGCGACGGCGGAGCGCACCGGTCAAGGCGGCCTGCGCCTGCTCGCCCTGCGGATCGCCATCACGCTGGGATTGACCCTGGCCTCCTATTTCCTGGTGGAGCAGCCCATCCGCCGGCGGTCCTGGTCGGGGCGGCTGGCCGTACCTGTGGTCGCCGGCACGGTTTCCGTCGTCGCCGCGGTCATGGTCGTCGCCACCATTCCGCCTTATCAGCCGGACAGCTCGACGCCGTTGGCCTCGCGGGAGGTGGTGCATGTCCGGGTGGCCGCCCGGCCGGCGAGCGGCGCCGGGAAGGTGGCCCCGCATCATCGGCCCGGGACGGCACCGGTGATCGACTTCTTCGGGGACTCGGTCGGGTGGACGGTCGGCGCCTACCTGCCGGCGCATCCGGGGCTGGTCACCCACGACCACGCCATGCAGGGGTGCGGCATCGCGCTCGGCGACCCCTACCGCTACATCGGCGGTCTGCACAAGACCTTCCCGTCCTGCAAGTACTGGGAGACGGTGTGGCGGCAGCGGCTGGCCGGTGACAACCCGGACGTCTCGGTGATCCTGCTCGACCGGTGGGAGCTGGTCGACCGCGTGTACGCCGGCCGCTGGACCTACGTCGGGCAGCCGGACTACGACAGCTACCTGCAGGCCCAGCTGCGCCGGGCCATCACGCTGGTCAGCGCCAAGGGCGCGGGGGTGGTGCTGCTGACCGCGCCGTACAACCATCGCGGCGAGCAACCCGACGGGTCGCTGTACTCCGGCGACTACCCGTCGCGGGTGGACGCCTGGAACGCGCTGCTCCGCCGGACCGCCGCCGGCTACCCGGGGACGGTCAGCGTCGTCGACCTCAACAAGAAGGTATGCCCGGACGGACGGTTCACCTGGACCGTCGACGGCGTACGGGTGCGCAGCGACGGCACCCACTTCACCCCGTCGGGCGTCCATTGGCTGGCGCCGTGGTTGCTGCCGGCGCTGGTCTCCTACGTGAGGTAGTAGTAAGTAGTAAGGCTCACCAGGCCGGGCGCAGCGGCATCTCCGAGCCGCCGCCGGCGGTGGCCCGCACCCCCAGCAGCTGGTGCAGCTGGATCCGGTTCTCCTCGAAGCCGAGCCTGGACCCGGCCATGTAGAGCGCCCAGACCCGGGCCCGGCCGATGCCTACGTCGGCGACCGCCTGGTCCCAGTGCGCGTCGAGGTTGGCGCACCAGGCGGCCAGGGTCAGCGCGTAGTGCTCGCGAAGATTCTCGGCGTGGCGTACCTCGAAGCCGGCGTCCTGCATGACGCCGGCCAGGTGCCCGATGGCGACCAGCTCCCCGTCCGGGAAGACGTAGCGGTCGATGAAGCCACTGGCCTTGACCCCTTCGGTCGTCGTCGGGCGGGTGATGCAGTGGTTGAGCAGCCGGCCGCCGGGCCGCAGCTTGGACAGCAGGCAGGCGAAGTACGCCGGCAGCTCGCGGGCGCCGACATGCTCGGTGAGCCCGATCGACGACACCGCGTCGAAGCCGTCCTCGGCCACGTCGCGGTAGTCGGCGAACCGCACCTCGGCCACGTCGCTGAGCCCCTCCTCGGCGATCGCCTTCTGCGCCCACTCGGCCTGCTGCTGCGACAGGGTCACCCCGACCGTCCGCACTCCGTAGTGCTTGGCCGCGTGGATGACCATCCCGCCCCAGCCGCAGCCCACGTCGAGCAGGCGCATGCCCTCGCGCAGCCCCAGCTTGCGGGCGACGAGGTCGAACTTCTCGTACTGCGCCTCCTCCAGAGTGGAGGTCACGGTCGGGAAGACGGCGCAGGTGTAGGCCATCGACGGGCCCAGCACCCATTCGTAGAACTGGTTGGACACGTCGTAGTGGTGGGAGATCGCTTCGGCGTCGCGTCGCTTGCTGTGGCGCAGGCCCGACATCGAGCGGCGGACGCCGGGGGGCGCCTCCTCGGGTGGCGGCGGCACCCAGCGGATCGCTGCGGGGTCGATCGCGCGCAGCGCATGCATCCGCTCCGGCCAACTCAGCCGGCCCACGTCGGTGCGGGACAGGTATTGCAGCGCGGTGTACACGTCGCCCTGCAGGTCCAACTCCCCGGCCACGTACGCGCGGACCAGACCCAGCTCCCCGGGTGCGGTCACCAGGTAGCTCAACGCTTTGGGCGAGCGGACATCGATGGCGACGTCGGCGTCGGCCGGCCCGCTGCTGCTGCCGTCGTAGGCCCGGATCCCCAGCGGCGACCCGGCGCCCACCACCTTGCCGAGCACCTGGGCTACGGGCTCTCGGGCACTGATCATCTGCAAGCCTCCATCACCGGCGCTGAACTGTCTTGGCATACAGGTCGAGCAGGCGACCATGCGGGTCGTATTCCTTCTTCAGCCGGTCATATCCGGTCCCGTTGTACGCGGCCCAGAATTCCTCTTCGTCGTAGTAGGCCGTCGAGTACAAGGACTTGTGGCCGTCGAGTCGGGCCACCTCCCGCTCGATCCGGCGGTTGTACGCTCCGTCGGTGGCCCCTTCGGGCAGTGCGACGGAAGACCAGAATCCGACATTGAGATAGAGGGTGTCGGGGTCGAGCGGGTAGAGATCCCACGTCGCCGTGGGATCCCGCTGGCGCAGCGGGCACACCCACACCGGCGCAATGCCGACCTCGTCGGCGAAACACCGCAGGAACTCCGCGGCCCCCTCGACCGGGATCTCGACGTCTTGTACGACGTCCTCGCGGTCCGGCCGGCCGCGGATGGCGTCGAGCCGCCGCATCGGCCCGTACCGCTTCTCGAAGGCAACGGCTTTCCAGTACGTGTCGGAGCGCAGGAGGCGCTTGGGGACCATGCGGCGGACGGCCGGCCGCTGAACGCCGAAGGCGCGCGAGCACCAGAACCAGTCGGTGTCCCAGCGCCACAGGTAGTCGTGGGTGGACAGGTAATCCGCCCGCCGATGCGCGATGGAGCGGTAGTAGACGTTCATGCCGGTGTAGTCGCTGGTGTAGGGCGCTTCGTCGACGAAGCTGCCGAGCGTGATGAACATCCGGTCCGGCCCGAAGACGGTGCCGTCGACGAAGTCGTTGCGCCCGCTCGCGCACTCCTGCGAGATCGCCGCGCAGAAGGCGTCGACATCGTGGTGGCGCACGTGCCTAAGCGCGACGTAGCTCTTGACCGGCTCGAGCTCGATCGTCAGCCGGGTGGCATAACCGAGGGAGCCGTAGGAGTTGGGGAAGCCGGAGAACAGATCGCGGTGCTCGTTGTCACGGGTCGCCGTGACGACGTCGCCGGCCCCGGTGAGCACCTCGATCTCGATGACCGACTCGTGTGGGCAGCCGTTGCGGAACGACGTCGACTCGATGCCCAGGCCGGTGACGGCGCCGCCCAGGGTGATCGTCTTGAGTTGAGGAACGACCAATGGCATCAGGCCGTACGGCAGGGTCGCGTCGACCAGGTCCTCATACGTCGTCATCGCCTGCACGTCGGCCGTCCGGGCGTCCACATCGACCGAGAGCACGCGGTCGAGGTCGCTGACATCCAGCGAGGGCCGGGTGGTGTCGCGGCTGCGGAAGAGGTTGGAGGTGCGCTTGGCGAGGCGGACCGGCTCGTCGGCGGGAAGCGCCCGGTAGGCAGTAGCCAGCCGGGCGACCCGCTGCCCGTGTTCGGCGCGCGATGTCACGGCCAAAGGATCACCGTCTGCGGCCCCGCTGTCCACCTCATCCGACCTGGTGGGACGTGGCGGCCGGTCAGACCTCGCCGGCCTTGTGTTGCCAGGCCTTCAATTCGGCGAACAGCGCAGCGGTGACCTGCTCGGGCGGCTGCGCACCGTCGATGACCACCAGCTCCTCCCGGCCCTGGTAGTAGCGCAGCATCGGCAGGGTGTGCTCGTGGAACACCTCCAGCCGGTGGGCGATGACGTCGGCGGTGTCCTCGCTGCCGCGTCCCCGGGCGGTCAGCCGGCGCACCAGCTCCTCGGTGGGCACGTCCAGGTGCACCGCGATCTGCACCGAGACCCCGAGCGCGTGGGCGGTCTCGTACGCCGTCTGAGCCTGCTCGACACTGCGCGGGAAGCCGTCGAGGACGTATCCCCCGGTCTCGTTGGCTGCGATGACCGGCTTGCGCAGCATGTCCATCACCAGCGCGTCGGGCACCAGGTCCCCGCGGTCGACGAATTTCTGCACCGCCTTGCCCGTCGCCGTCCCGTCCCGCACATGCCGGCGCAGCAGGTCGCCGCTGGAGATGTGCGTGACGCCGAAGTGCGCGGCGATCTGCTCAGACTGCGTGCCCTTGCCTGATCCGGGGGCACCGATCAGCAGCATCCGCATCGCCGAACCATGCCACACCGGCGCCGACCCGCCGCCCGGTGCGCCCCATCATTCGCCGGCGCCGGCCGCGGTCGGCTCGGGAATGCCCGGCAGCACGGTGGCGAAGTAGGCCGTCGCGGCCTCCGTGGTGCCCACGTCGTGACCGGCCGCCTCGGAGAGAAACCAGCGGTTCTCCAGGATCTCGGTGAACACCTGCGCTGGCTCCAGCCGGCTGCGCAGCTCGGCCGGGATCGAGGCGACGACCGGGTCGTATACCTCGCTCAGCCAGCGGTTGGCCACGGCCGCCTCGGGCAGGGCGCGGCCGTCGCGCTGCTCGAGGTAGGCCCGGAAGCTGGCGATGTCGTTGAGGAGCCGACGGGCCTGATTCTCCTGCACGTACAGGCCGGTGCGCATGCCCAGCTGCCGCCGGTGGTGACCCGGCTCGGCGATCCGGGTCCGCAGCCGCACCTTGTTGCCGTCCTCGGTGTTGACCAGCTCCAGTTCATCGACGTCGAAGCCGAGCTCGTTGACCCGGTTGAGCCTGGCCGCGATCCGGTAGCGCTGCTCGCTGACCGGCAGCACCTCCTCGGTGGTGAGCTCCGTCCACAGTGCGTCGTAGCGCACGCCGATTTTGGCGCTCAGCGCGATCGGATCGACGTCAGCGGGCAGCAGCCCGCCGGCCTGCAGATCGAGCAACTCCCCGCCGACCCGCTCGCTGGCCAGTTCGATGTCGTAGAGCCGTTGGCCGTCGCTGAGCGCCGCATGCAGCTCGGCCGTCTCCGCGTCGACGAGATAGGCCGCGAGGGTCCCCGCGTCGGGCCGGAACAATGTGTTGGACAGCGAACAGTCGCCCCAGAAACACCCCGTCAGGTGCAGGCGCACGATCAGCTCCACCAGCCCGTCGAGCAACCGGTCGGCTGGCTCCACCCGGTAGGGATTGGAGAACACCGACCGGTAGGACAAGGAGAACTCGAGGAAGCGGGTGACCAGGATCGCGTCGGCGCCCCGGCCACGGTCGACCACGGCGCCGAGCACCTCCACCGCCGGAACCGCCAGATCGGCCAGGCGACGCAGAATGTTGTACTCGCGGCGGGCGAGGCGCTCGTGAATCTCCTTGAGTGCGTACAGGCGGCCGCCCTCGGTGACGAACCGCACGACGTGGCGGTGGATGCCGGCTTCCCGCACGTCGACGAGCCGGTCGTCCTCCCACTCCTGCAGCGGTGTTTCCCAGGGCAGGTCGAGCAGCCCGACCGCATGGTCGGCGGGTGGCACGAAAAGGAAACGCATGCGCCGATTGTCGCTCAACGCGACGGACTGGCCCCCTCACCGGTCCACCCCCGTGCCGGCGAGCTTGAGCACGAACGTGCGCAGGCATGCCGCGCACCGCCACGTGCCCACCGACTCGCCGTACGGTCCGATGTCCTCCTCGCCGCAGTACGGGCAGTAGAACGGCGGTGCATGGCCCACCGACTGCTCGCTCACTGCAGCCAGGCTTCGTCGGCCCGTCCGACGTAGGCGGCAAATCGCTCGCCGGGCTCCCGCCGCTTGAGGTATTCCCGCAGCAGGCGCTCGACATAGTCGGGGGCGTCGGTGGCCACCACCTTCAAGCCACGGAATTTGCGGCCGAAGGAGGAGTCGATCCCGAGGTGGCCGCCGAGATGCACCTGGAAACCTTCGACCTGCCTCCCGCCGGCGTCACGCACGATCGACCCCTTGAGCCCGATGTCAGCGGTCTGGAACCGGGCGCAGGAATTGGGGCAGCCGTTGACGTTGATCGACAACGGCTCGTCGAAATCGGGCAGCCGGCGCTCGAGCTCGGAGTAGAGGTCCTGGGCCCGGGCCTTTGTCTCCACTATCGCGAGTTTGCAGAACTCCAAGCCGGTGCAGGCCATCGTGCCGCGGCGGAACACCGACGGACGGACCTGCAGGTCGAGCTCGGCCAAGGCGGCGACCAGCTCGTCGATCCGGGAATGCAGAACGTCGAGGATCACCAGCTTCTGCTGCGCGGTCGTACGGACCCGGCCCCGGCCGTACTCGTCGGCGGCGTCGGCGACCGCGCGCAGCACAGTGCCTGACAGCCGGCCGGCGCGGGGGGCGCAGCCGACCGCAAAGCGGCCGCCGTGTTGCGCGGTGACGCCGACGTGGTCGCGTTGGTCGTGCCGGGGTGGTCGCGGCGCCGGCCCGTCGGGTAGCGGCTCCGTCAGGTACTCCTTCTCGAGCACCTGCCGGAAGCGTTCGACGCCCCAGTCGGCGAGCAGGAACTTCAGCCGCGCGTGGTTGCGGGAACGCCGGTAGCCGTAGTCACGGAACAGGCCGGCGACTCCGGCCCACACCTCACCCACCCGCTCGGGCTCGACGAAGGCGTCCAGGCGCTGCGCCAGCTTCGGGTTAGTGGACAGGCCGCCGCCGACCCACAGGTCGAAACCGACTTCACCGTCGTCCCGGCGTACGCCGACGAAGGCGACGTCGTTGATCTCGTGATGCGTGCAGTGGTCGACGCAACCTGAGATCGATGTCTTGAACTTGCGGGGCAGGTTGCTGAACGCAGGGTCGCCGACGTAGCGCGCGACCGCATCTTCCAAGTAGGACGACCCATCGACCACCTCGTCGGCGGCGACGCCGGCCAGGGGACAGCCGAGCATGACCCGGGGAGTGTCGCCACAGGCCTCGGTGGTCGACAGCCCGACCTCTTCCAATGTCTCCCAGACGGCCGGAACGTCCTCGATGCGGATCCAGTGGAACTGCGCATTCTGCCGGTCGGTGACGTCGAGGACGTCGCGGCCGTAGGTCGACGACACCGCTGCGATTGCCCTGAGCTGACGGCTGTCGAGCCGGCCTCCGTCGATTCGCACCCGGAGCATGAAGTAGCGGTCCTCGAGCTCGTCGGGCTCCAACAGCGCCGTGCGCCCACCGGCAATGCCTTGTGCCCGCTGGGTGTAGAGGCCGTACCAGCGCAATCGCGACCGGAGGTCGACCGGGTCGATGCTGTCGAAACCCCGCTTGGCGTAGATGTCGATGATGCGCTGCTTGACCTCCAGACCGTCGGAATCCCGCTTGGCTCGTTCGGCGGGGTTGAGCGGTTCGCGATATCCCAGGGCCCATTGACCCTGACCGGTGACGGCCATGATGAGAGGTTTCCTATGCATTGACCTTGCGGGACAGGGCTTGTCGTCAGCGCAAGGACAGACACACGGCACTGCTGACCCGCTGCAGATCTATATGCAAGCGGGCCACCAGAACGTCGCCATGGCGGGTCATCGGGAAACATCGTGCCACAACTTGTCACCGCAGTGCTCCCGGGGGCCATGCCAGTATTGACAGAGCGCGACCTCGGTACCGCTTATTGAGATGAGGGCACCATTTCCGGATATCCGCTGCTGCTGGACCTGACCGGACGTCGGGTCGTGATGGTGGGTGGGGGCGCCGTAGCCACCCGTCGCGTGCCGCCGCTGGTCGAGGCCGGGGCGCTGGTCCACGTCGTCGCTCCTGAGGTGAACCCATCCCTTGCGGCCACCGGTGCGGTCATCCACCGTCGCCGGTTTGCCGAGGGAGATCTGTCTGCGGCGTGGCTCGTCCTGGCCTGCACGGCTGATCGCGCCGTCAATGCCGCCGTATCCACCTCGGCAGCGCGGCTCGGGATCTGGTGCGTACGCGCCGATGCAGCGACCGAGGGCACCGCCCGGGTGCCCGCTGTTGCCCGGTCCGGCGACCTGACGGTGGCCGTCAACGCCGGCGACGACCCACAACTGGCGGCCGCGATCCGGGATGCCGTGCGACTCGGGCTCGACACCGCAACGTTGCCGGTGCGCCCGCATCGGCGGCGGGGACCCGGCCGGGTGGCCCTGGTCGGCGGCGGCCCCGGAGATGCCGGCCTGATCACCGTGCGTGGCCGCCGGCTCGTCGCCGAAGCAGATGTCGTCGTCGTCGACAACCTGGCGCCGCGCACGTTGCTGGCGACCCTCGACGATCAGGTCGAGGTGATCGAGGCCGGCAAGTCCGCCGGCCGCGAGACCCTCACCCAGGATGAGATCAATGCCCTGCTCATCGACCGGGCCAGCGCCGGCCTCCTCGTCGTGCGGCTCAAGGGCGGCGACCCGTTCGTCTTCGGTCGCGGCGGCGAGGAGGCGCTGGCCTGTCTACGGGCCGGGCTGCCGGTGGAGGTCGTGCCGGGCGTGACCTCGGCGATCGCCGGCCCGGCGTACGCCGGGATCCCGCTCACCCACCGCGGTGTAGCAGCCGACTTCGCGGTCGTCTCCGCCCATCTCGACCCGTCACGGCCGGGCACCACCATCGACTGGCAGGCGCTGGCGTCCGGGCCGGCGACCATCGTGCTGTTGATGGCGGTGGGCAAAATGGCGGACGTGACTGCCGAGCTGATCAAGCGGGGCCGCGCCGGCACGACTCCGGTAGCCGTCGTGCAGGACGCCACGATGCCCACGCAAACCGTGCTGGTCTCCACGTTGGAGGCGGTGGCTGCCGATGCCCGGGACGCCGGAGTGCGGGCGCCCGCGGTGGTGGTCATCGGCGAGGTGGTCCGGCTGCGCGCGAGCCTGCAGCCGTGAGCCGGCCGGTCCTTCTCGCGGTTGCCCACGGCAGTGCGGAGCCGGCCGCCGCGGTGGCGCTCACCGCGTTGATCGATCGGGTCGCGACATTGGCGCCGCAGCTGACCGTCGAGCTCGGCTACGTCGACCACACGCCGCCCTCGGTGATGCAGTCGCTCTCCCGTCTCGCTGCCGCCGGCCGCCCCGGCGCGGTGATCCCCCTGTTGTTGTCGGCCGCCTCGCACAGCAAGAGCGACATCCCCGGCGCGATCACCGCCGTACGCGCCGCGCATCCCGGCGCTTCGATCGGCTACGGCCGGCCGCTGGGACCGCATCCGCTGCTGCTTGCGGCCCTGGATCGGCTGTTGGGCGAGGCCGGCGCCGGCGCGGACACCGGCATCGTCCTGGTTGCCGCCGGATCGGCCGATCCAGATGCCAACGCCGAGGTGGCGAAGACGGCCCGGCTGCTCTGGGAGTGGCGCGGCGGCGGCGGTGCGGTGGAAGCTGCCTATGCCTCGGCGACGAGGCCGACCGTTGCCGATGCCGTCGTCAGGCTGCGCCGGCTCGGCTACGAGGACGTGGCGTTGGCGCCGTACTTCCTGGCGCCGGGGCGACTGCCGCCGGCGGGCGGATCAGCCGGCGTACGCGTCGCCGGCCTGTTAGGCGACACCGACGAGGTCGCCCGGCTGGTGCTCGAGAGGTACGCAGAAGCGGTGACCGGGGACCTGCGGATGAACTGCGACGTCTGCCGGTATCGGGCACCCTGGCCCGGCCGGACAGCTGTCGCGGGCACGCCGCAGCGCCCACACAGACATCCAGCCGACCAGTCTGCGGCCGGCCGGATGTCTGGTGGCTTGTGACTAACGGACGGCGCGGCGGCTGCCCATCCGCCGCATGAGCAGGACGAGCACGATGGTGACGACGAGGGCGAGCAGGAACGAGCCGAATCTGCCGTCGGCGCCGAAGATGGCCCGTCCGATGAACCCCGAGATCAGCGTGCCGACGACGCCGATGAGCATCGTCATCGGCAGGCTCATCGAGTCGCGGCCGGGCACGAGCAGCCGGGCCAGCGCTCCGATGATCAAACCCATGATGAGCAGAACGATGATGAAGGTGAACACAGCTGTCCTCCGATTTGTCGACTGGTTCGGTTCCCGGGCCATCTTCCCGGCAAAGCGGACGTTGAATCCCGGTGAAGGCGCTCTTCCCGGCCGCTGCCCCGGTGACGTGATCTAATGGCGCCGGAAATGACACGTTTGTGATTCGGCCCTTCCGGCAGCTCGACCGGCTCGGCGCGATCGCGACGGATCGACCACGACCGGCTCGACAGAGCTGAAGGAGTGACATGGACGGCGCAGCCCAACAGCCCGCTCCCGACGGCGCCCACCGCGCCGTCGCATCGAGCGACGTCTCCCGCCGGGACCGCGAGATCCTGGCTTTCGAGCGTCAGTGGTGGAGGTACGCAGGCGCCAAGGAACAAGCGATCCGCGACTTGTTCGATATGTCGGCCACCCGGTACTACCAGGTCCTCAATGCGCTGATCGACCGCCCGGAGGCGCTCGTCGCCGACCCCATGCTGGTCAAGCGGCTGCGGCGGCTGCGCTCCACCCGGCAGCGGCAGCGCTCGGCCCGCCGTCTGGGCATCGACGTCTGATCCTGCGCCGAAAAGGGGCTTCGGAGTGACGGGCGCCGCCGAGCGCACCCTGGCCGCCGGGTGACGCTACCCAGACCGCACACCGAGGCCGCCGCGGCCGGGCTCGCTGCGGTGCTCGCCGATCCGGCCCATTGCTTGGTCAGCGTCGACTTCGACGGCACGCTGGCGCCGATCGTCCACCGTCCCGAGGATGCCCGACCCGTCGAAGGCGCGCTGGCGGCCCTGCACGCGGTGGCCGGCGCGTTCGGCCATGTCGCGATCGTCACCGGTCGGCCGGCTGACTGGCTGGTCGAGGCGACCGGGGTCGCCGACGTACCGGGGCTGGTGATCTCCGGACAGTACGGCGCCCAGCATTGGGCCGGCGGGACACTGACCGAGAGCGAGCCGGCGCCCGGGCTGGCCGCGGTCCGTGAGGCGCTGCCGGGCTTGGTCGCCGGGACGCCGGCCCGTATCGAGGACAAGCGGCTCTCGCTCGTGGTGCATACCCGAGCGGCCGAGCACCCGGATGCGGCGTTGGCCGCTCTGGTGGGACCGCTGCGCGCCCTGGCCGCGGCGCACGGCCTGGAGGCGCACCCGGGCCGGGCCATTGTGGAGCTCCGGCCGGCCGGCTTCGACAAGGGAGGGGCGCTGACCGCTCTGGTTACCGAGCTCGGCGCGCGCTCGGTGCTCTTCGCCGGCGATGACCTCGGAGACCTGGCTGCCTTTGCCGCAGTGCGAGCGCTGCGGGCCGACGGTGTGCCGGGCGTCACAGTCTGCAGCGCGTCGGCAGAGGCGCCGGCGGTTGCCGAGCGCGCGGACCTTGTGGTCGACGGGCCGCCAGGCGTGGTCGCGCTGCTCACCGCGCTGGTGGCCGCGGCGGCCAGGTAACCGGCCGGCCCTACCGCCGGCCGCTGCGCTCAGTATGAGGCCCTTGGCTCTACCGGAGGTTGTCCCACGCGTCGTAGAAGTTGAGGTGGCGGTCCCCGGCTCGATGCCTGCCGTGTGGTAGGTGTCGGGCTTCCGCCAAGAAGTTCGACCGAGAAGGGGACCGCCGTGACCAAGAAGTACC
>JAABUL010000149.1_pt1 | contig 141697 bp, 271 predicted proteins | sample 5559151 | NCBI WGS metagenome assembly JAABUL01 (sample SAMN10711876, study PRJNA513368) | rock metagenome | isolation source: Antarctica rocks | place: Antarctica: Victoria Land, Pudding Butte sud | reverse complement strand
GCAGGTCGTGCCGAGGCTGCTGCATGCAGCCGATGTCGGCGTTGCTTCTGCTCGAGGCCTGCGGCGGAAGAATCCGCGGGACCATCCATACCTGTCAGGTGTAGTCAACGAGCAGTCTATAAAGGCATCAGTCGAGCGCCGTTTTTAAAAGGCCAGAACAAAGGGGGCCATCGGAGCTCTTTTAACAAAGCTGCAGACCGTCTCTGGCGTCACTGGCCCCCTATGTTTTATGACGTTTCAAAGAGGCATCAGTCGAGCACCGTTTTTAAAAAGGCCAGAACAAAGGGGGCCATCGGAGCTCTTTTAACAAAGCTGCAGACCGTCTCCGGCGTCACTGGCCCCCTATGTTTTATGATGTCCCTCTGCAGCCCATGTGGCTGTCGTAATCGGTTTGTCATATTAGTCGCATGGTTTATGAAAATGGAGTAGGAGGCCCTCTGTTGTATTTCCTGAAAACGTCTAGGCGCCACCCGTCTTTTGGCGCCACTGGCCTCCTTTGTTCTATGATTTTTGAAAGAAGGAAACTGTCGTCCCGCATTCCTTCTTTCATTTGCTTTCACCGCCCAGTTCAATTTACACAGGTTCGATCAAACAAATCGAATTGTTTGTTTCGCAAAGCAATGTTGATCTTGACCCACAAACCAACGAGAATCTGACAACCAAAATTCAAGGCGGGCCCCATCGCGGCCCTTGCAAGCTGCGGTCACTGCCACCCCTCACTTCTTCTTGCCCGCAAACGCCGGGTTCTTCCGGATGCGCACAGTCAGCGGCGTCACCTGCACAAGGAAGGGCCGCCGTCAGGCGTTATTGTCGCACGTGTTTTACTGCCGATGCTGCCGACGCTGAAGGTGCTGCGCTGCGTCAGGACAGTGTCGTGAAGGAGCCTCAGTGACGAACCATCTACCACCAACCCCGTTGGGAAATCCCTTGCCAATCCGCACCTCCACGAGCTCGTCGGCCACAATGTACTCGAGGCAGTCGTCGAGGCTCATGATGATGGGCGGGCTGAGCACGAAAGTGGCGTCCTTGGTGGCGCTACACGGCAGAAAACGCCAGGAGGACCGTCAGCCCCACTTGTCTCAGCAGGTGCAATTTTGGATTACACATCACGACCGGCGGCGGTGCCACGCCACTGAAGAGCACGAGCACCCACTTTGCGCACAATGCGGGCTGTCACAGGCTCAAAAACACTCGATGCCTCGCAAACACTGCCGCGCACCTGCGGATGTTGGTCGCGGCCTTGCGCTTGCAGGCGTTGACAGCGAGGTCGCCCGCGCGCTGGTGGATGCCGATCACCTGCCCCGCGTAGATGTCTACGCCCGGCGGGATCATCAGCCGTCCGCGGTTCTCAATGCTGCACAACAACACATCAGCCCACATCAACGGGCCATCATGTGGACTTGCAAGCAGCATGTTGAGGTGCGAGCCGCAGCTGGAAACTGGGTCCACGGGACGGCAGCGTTCATGAGCTGCGTCACAGACATGCGCGTCAGGAGGCGGGGCGCATGCGTCCGCTGCTTTTGGTGGGCCATGACGAACCTGGTGAGGGCGTAAGTGCTGCTCTGGCCGGTCTCGAAGGCGGTCAGGGAGCCGAACTCGCGCATGCTGAGATCGCCCGCCCAGGGCGCGTACTCCAGGAAGTTGGTGTTGAGCACCGCCGTGCCCTTTGTGGCCGTCAGGATGGCGTTCCGCAGGCCCTGCATTTGGGTGGTTCACGGGCTTGCTGCACATAGCTCAGGTCCGATAGTCGAAGACGCTGCGGCAGCTTGCTGGCACCACACCCACTTGCGGACGGTGCCGTTGATCTGGCAATCTGGCAATGTGATGCAAGGCTGAAAGCAGCGCATCATGCAACACCATGCGGCAGAACGCACCAGCAGGCCGCGGGTGGGGATGCGGTACTTGACCCGCTGTGTGGTGCCCTCCCCCACTGCGGCGCTCATCTCCATCATCTGCCCCTTGCGCTGCCCCAGCAGGTCCACCACCTGGTCGGGCAAAGACCGCATAGTGTGAAGATACTGGAGGCAAGAGTGACATGGCTGTTTCATGCGCATTCACGCTGGCCAACTAAACGATCGAAAGCAAGGAAACCAAGTCCCATTTGTTCCCTGGGACCCCTTCCAGATTCCTGGACACCCTTAAACCCCCCAAGGCGGCGCACCTGGCCCATGTGCTCTGAGGGGACCTCCACCAGCGCCTCCTCAAACGGCTCGTGCTTCTTGCCGCCAACGTCCTTAGTGATGACCTGCGGCGGCCCCACCGCAAACTCGAAGCCCTCCCGCCTGCGTTGGGAAGAAATTCAAGTAAGAAGACGCGGCGCGCACTGTGCATGACAACACATGTCCTCAAGTGGGCAGCGCCTGCGCCCTTTGCAAGAGGCGCACCGCATGTTCTCGATGAGGATGGAGATGTGCAGCGCGCCGCGGCCGGACACGATAAACATGTCGGCGGTCTCCCCTGGCTCCACCCGCAGTGCCAGGTTTCGCTCCAGCTCCTTCTCCAGCCGCTCCTTGATGTTGCGCCTGCACAAGCAGGGTGGCGTACTCTCAATCATATGTAGAAGCCTGGTTTTGTGTAGTTGGGCTTTGTCACACTGCGCTCCAAGTCCTTCTCCAGCCGCTCCTTGATGTTGCCCCTGCACACTGTCATTCGAAGTGCTCTTCGCTTCCAAATCTTGCGCCTTCCTACCTCTGTGTCACCAGGTTGCTCAACGTATTGCTCAACGAACGGTGCTCAATCACAGTCACACGTAGGCAGTTCACCGAGCATAGGTCTCCTTGTGAGAGAGAGAGAGATATTACACTGTCCCAGCCTCACTCAGGCTGATTAGTGTGAGAGCGCGGCTGTGCTGCAGCTCAGAATCCACTGCTGAGTGATGTAGCAAGCCAGCGCAGGCGGCGCGCCGGGTAGAGGGGAGAAAGGCTCACGAAGTGACGAATTTGCCCTCGCGGCCTGCGAAGGGGCTGGTGTTGACGAGGAAGGTCATGCGCACGGTGGGCTCCTCGATGGTGATGCCCGGCAGTGGCGCCGGGAAGTCCTTGCTGCAGATGGTGTCGCCGATGGTGCCGTTCTGAATGCCCGTCAGCGCGCAGATGTCGCCCGCCTGCACCTCCTCCGCCGCCACCTGCAGGGTTTTGGTTCTTGGCAATCAACGCCAGCAAGCTGCTGCAAGTTGACAGATGGAACGCTGCCGCTCTCTGGTGCTGGCTGTGCTTGGGCTGCACTCTTGCTGCCCGCTGTTGCATGCTGCCGCTTGCGCACAAGCTTGTTGCACGCCAGCAGCTGGCCCTGATGGCGAAGGATGCGCCCACTAGCAGCTGCCGCTCACCCGGGCGAAGTCCTTGTACACGAAGAGCTCGGTGACCTTGCCAGTGCGCGGCTTCTCCTCACCTGCGGGTCACATCTGGCACAATTTGGCGTCAACAGGCGTCAACAGGCGTCAAGCCACCACATGCAGCGACAGGGCGACAGCCACGCATGCAGGCCGGTGCTCGCCCAACGAAAAGAAGGCTGGACCGAATTTAGCCAATGCGAAGTCTATCATTCTATGGACTTGAGACGCACCTGGTTTCACAATGACGATCTGCTCGCTGACGCGCACGCTCCCTGAGCTGACACGGCCGATGCAGATGCGGCCCTTGTGATCGTCGACTGTGCAGCGGAAAGCAGGGCTTACAACACACAGGTGATGGGGTGAAGCACAGTTCATCATACGAACTCGCCACGACTCGCCTGGAGCAAGACGCGCGCTGCAGCTGGATGCCGACCTCAGCTCTTGCACTCCCTCCTCAAGCAGACCGCTGTTCACTCCAAGCAGCCCCACAGCATGGCAATGTGCACATGTTTTCTGAGTGTGGGTGTCGCTTAGAATCCTGGGAGGTGATCTGCAGCAGCAACACCTCCAGGCGCACAGACGGCGGCGCCACCTCCCACATGAGGTCACGCATTCAGTAACACGCATGCAAATGATGACAAGTCACTCACAGTCCAGGGAGGTGATCTGCAGCTGCAGCGGCGCCTCCAGGCGCACGGACGGCGGCGCCACCTCTCGCACGATGCACTCGAACAGCGGCTCAAGGTCCTCCGCCAGCGTCTCCGGCTCGTTGCCCGCGATGCCATTTGCTCCCGACGCATACACCACCTTCAGGTCCATCAGTCGAAAAAGCCTTGGATGCTGACGACGCATCTGCGCAAATGATGTGTGGAGATACTAGCATTGGATGCTCAGAGCTCGCTGCAGCACCACTCACCGGGAAATCGCACTGCGTGTCGTTCGCGCCCAGGTCGCAGAACAGGTCAAATGTGGCGTCAATGACGAAGTCCGGCCTGCAGATGCGGCAGCGGAGGATTGTGAGACATGAGGAGATGCATGTACAGTGATGAAAGCTTTGTCATGAGACGCACAAAATGAGCAACATGCCATGCGGCTTCACACTCGCTCACCTGGCGGCGGCGCGGTCAATCTTGTTGACCACAACCACGACGCGCTTGTTCAGCTCCAGCGCCTTCTTCAGCACGAAGCGCGTCTGCGGCATGGGCCCCTCCACCGAGTCCACCAGCAGCAGCACGCCTGCATTTGTGCCAAGACCAGCTGTTGATTTGCATCCTTCGGGGACAACCTCGTCCCGTTCATGAGCGGCAACCCACGAGAGGCGACCCAGCGCGGGCTGCTGGTGGTATGGAGACAAACAGGATCTGCACAGCCGTCCAGCTGCGCAAGATGTGCGAGAGGCGCACCGTCACACATGTTGAGCACACGCTCCACCTCGCCGCCAAAGTCGGCGTGACCGGGCGTGTCGATGATGTTGATCTTGCAGCCCTTGTATGTGACCGCCGTGTTTTTGGACAGGATGGTGATGCCGCGCTCGCGCTCCAGGTTGTTGCTGTCCATCATACGCGTCTCCGTCGCCTGGTTCTCCCGGAACACGTTAGACTGCTTGAGCATGGCGTCGACCAGCGTGGTCTTGCCGTGGTCAATGTGAGCAATGCTGCGACAGGAGCACACAGGGGTGGTCAAGTACGCTTGGCAGCAGGACTGCATAGCTGTGGTCTGAATCCGCCACAACATCAGCAGCATCAGGCATGGCAGCCATGCAAGCGGCACGCTAGCATCACTGGATCGCCCGAGGGGAATGCACGGGAGGTCTTGTGCATAGCAGCCAGGCACTCACATGGCGATGTTACGGATGCCCTCGCGCAGCACAAACGGGAATGCCTCGTGCGGCGTTGCCGCATCTGTGCTGGGAGCAGCTGCACAGGCAAAACACAGCACGTCAGTCCAGCAGAGTGTGGCAGCGTACCAAAGGTTGAATGGAGGCGCAACGCCGAGGACGAGCGACCGCGGGCGGATTCATTGGATGCATGCTCCCTGAGCAGCCGATAAGAGTCGACAGCACAGCACGGCCGCTTACCCTCATCGACCGCCGCTGCCTGCTGGCACTGCGTCAGCCGCTCCGCACGAGAGGTCTGTAGGAGACGGCTGTTCAGGCTCGTCTTTTCTGCACGCCGCTGAAGCGCTGCGGCGCCGCCTGCGACCAGGGGGATGTCCGCCTCAGAACGCGAAACAAAATATCGTTCACGATAGCCAACAGGATGCGGCACTCCAAGCATGAATGTTCCGTATCCATGCGCACCTGCAGGCTGTGCGGCGCGTGTCCGGCCGGGCTGCTGCCTGAAGGCCTGCTCCTTTGCTGCGCGTGGAGCGTAGCGGCCTGCTGAGCCGGACATGCATTGCATGTTGAGCGCTTGCCCCGCCATTGCGCTGATATACGCAACGGTCAGGTTTGTCTCAGAAGAACACAGAAGTAGCCACGGTTCAAAAGCAAGCGGTGCCGGTGGCCGCGCTCTTTTTTTGCCGCAATTGCGATCTCCAGCCAGGAATGCCAGGTGGATCCACGTCTGCAGTCGTTGTCGGAGCAGTGGCTCAGGCGCTCGGCGACATTCGCGCTTATACTCACAATTTGCTGGGTCATCAGAGCAGTCGAAACCTTGCATTGGTGTCGAGCCGAAATTTTCAGTCCAAGGCGTTTCGGCAAATTCGCTTCACAACCCGACGTGGCCTTTTCGGCACATTCGATCGGCTTCGTTGCTGGGCATTTGTTACGCTTGGTTGGTCACAGCTGACCACTGCTTCAGCTTAAGACCGAGACGCGGTCGTGCTACCATCTCTCCGCTTGCATGTGATGTAGCCAAGCTCCTGCGGCACGAGCGCGACGCAGGGAAGAGGAATTAGCAGCAAGGGAAACGTATCCCTGTTACATCACGATCGTCCAGTAAAGCGGCTTCTGACAGGCTCAGCATGTCGAGCTGGGTGAAGTCCTCAATCAACGCCTGGAAACTGCGCGGCAAGCAGGTGCGGCAACTAGGCCCTCATGCATGCGCGGACTGATAAACATAACGCTACGATGCGTCTGTGCTTTCTCGATGCGACATCTGACATCCATTTTCCATCCGCAACGCAGAACCTCGCAGCATGGGCAGTTGCAGGTACCCCGTCCGCCAGCCTCCCATAGCGGCCGCCTGAGTGTCATGGATGGCTGGCATGTCAGTGTCGTGAGGTCACGTTCACGACGCTAAACACTGAATGTGCTTGCGGCAGGCGGCATCGCATACTACCTGTGGGTGCGCACCAATAATGACGCTCATCCAGTTGCAAGTCCCGGAAAGCGCTGCCAGCAGTGAAGCCAAAAAGGGGCGTACGATCTGGCAAAGCATCTTGCATCCAGCACGATCGGTCTTTGTTGCTGTGCAGGTCAAGCCGGAGCGTGATGCACTTGCGGCGCGCCAGGTGGGCTTGTGACAGTAAAGACTTGTAACGCGCTGGGTGTGCATGCACAACGCCTGTGAAGGACACACCGGCATGCATTGACTACTGATTAGTGGCTGGTTGGTGGATGCAGAAAGAGCGGCAGCTGGCACGCGAGCTTGATCAGACCAAGGCGTATGTCCATGTCGACCGCGCACGCCCCCTGCCAGGTTGACGTTTTGACTGCTCTTGAATGCCATAGCATTCCTTTGGCACCGTTGCTTGAGATGCCATGCCATGCTTTCTGTATCGCGATGATGTATTCTTTGTGCAGCTTGGTGAGCGTCTTTCTCTGCACCGTATAAGATCCTCAGGACACGGGGCTGAACAAGGGCAACCGCAAGGAGTGACGGCGTGCACAGCAACTGGCTTTTGCCAAGCAGCGGCAGGGGTATATCGTGAGTGGGATTGGATGACACATTTTGCGTGTTGAGATTTAGATGTGCTCCGAGTTGGCAGTCGAGTATCATTATTGTGTTGTTGTGAATGGAGCGGCATGACTGGAGTAGCAGGTCAGCCAATTCGCTCTTTAAGGATCATTATAGAGGAGGTCAGCACTGAGCTGGAATGCAAGCAATGTCTAGCTCGACGCCAGCAACCTGTTTGCCTCGCGCTCACCCGTCAGGAACGCCCCATGCGCAGTGCCGTAGTGCGACGGGTGAGTGGCCTCCCCCGCAAACAGCAGCACAGGGCGGTCCTTGGCCCCCACTGGCTGCGCCAACACCGCAATGTCACTCAACGCCGAGCCCACAGCAGGGTACGAGTAGGAGCCCATGGTCAGCGGATTCGAGCCCCAGTCGGTGCGGAACACGCCTGTGACCTGCGGCAGCTGTTGCCGCACCGGCGGGAACGCATCAAGCAGCTGCGACACATCCGCTTCCAGCTCGTCCTGCAGGCACGAGATCATAATTACACACAGACATTGGATTCCTGGAGCGGTAATTGTGGGGCATTCGCAACAGCAAAATGACACTGCACCGAGCAAGCCTGGCAAACTCGAATGCATGTTTCAGTCAGCCCCGCAAAGCTGACGAGCAGACGAGATCGCCATCACCTGGCTGCAGTACTCCATGGCGTGCGCCTCCGGCCCCGCGATCCACATCGTGGCCGCCTGCAGCCGCGCGCCGTCACCGCCGGCCGCATCCGCCACGCTGGGCTGCTGGAACGGCTCCATGGCCGCATTGACGTCGCTGCGGCCGGCGGTGCCGTCGTATCTGCTGCGCTTTGCGTCGCCGCTGCCCGTCGCGCCGCCGTGCGCCAGCGCCTTTGTGGTCACGAATTCTGAGCCCTTGAAGCGGATCGCATAGGCGCCCTTCTGCCAGGCGATGCCGCCGCCGCCGGCGCTCTGGCCGGCAGGATGATTGCCAGGCTGGCCGCCGCCGCCGCCGCTAGCGCCGTCCGCTGTGCTGGGCTGCTGCTCGCCAAGGCAGCCGTCTGCCGCCTTGTAGTCTGGCACGCTCCAGAGCAGGTTGAAGGCCCCTGCCTTGTGGGCTTCTTGCTGCTCGCGCTCGCTGGCCAGGAAGATCTTGTTGATCACGCCGATCTTCATTCTCGCAATGGTCTCCGCCTTGTCCGCCGGCAGCGGCGGACTGAACATGCGCTCATGCGTCGCCTGCGGCAAGCAGCTTTTCTCTCGTCAGTCCGAGGCTCACCTCCCTGATTTAGGTTCTGGGTTCATGTTGCAAAGGCCTGACACATGAGTGTGGTCGCCGCACTATCGCATCTTGGTACTGTGCTGACGCAAGTGTCTCACCTTCAGCACGCCCAGCGAGACTGAGACAATGACTGCGTCGCCCTCGAAGACGTCACCATTTTCGCAGGTGACGCGCGCGCCTGTCTCTCCACCCCATTCTATCGTTTGGACGACTCTGCCGAACCGGATATCGAGCCCTTGCGCCATGCTTGTCGCTAGGCCCTGCCCAGGAGGCAACCAGAGCCAGGTCGAAATGTGGACATTGGAGGCATGAGCAGCATGAACGTATCACATCAAGACCGCCTTTCACACACTGCAGCGCTGAGGACAGCTGCCGAGAGAGGGGCCGAGCATGATGCCACGGCAGGGCGCAAGTGTCTGCTGCTCGCCTGGAATCCTCCTGGCACCGACATTGAGCCCATCGAGCTCGTCATATACTGCGAGGCCTTCCGCCAGCATGTCGCTGGTGGTGCGGCAGCCGTCCATGCTCCTGCGTCAAGCCGCGCCGGTCAACGTCGTCTTCTGAATTGTGTTGAGGCGTTGGATTGTGTCGAGGCACAGACTGACAAGGGAGATGCAGAGCAGTCACGTACCGCTGCAGCTTTTCTCGCCACGCCCACGACTCTGCAGCCAGCTGCTGCTGCTGCGGCTCGAACTTGTCGCGCGCCTGGTCAAACCCCACACAGTCTGTCAAAGAAGAGGTACCCACGAGAATGCTCTCATGCACAGATATACGAGGAATAACGTTGACAAGCTGTTGCACATGCGCAAGAGCGGACAGAGGCAAGCACCTCTGGCCAGCTGCGCCGAAGGTGCTCGCCAACCGTCAGGCCAGGCTCTTCGATGTGAAGGCTCTCTTCGACGGCCATGGAGTAGCTCCCGGCAGCCGTCTTTGCCGTATCGGCCTGTTCTGCTGCGAGCGTCTCGGTTTCGCCTTCTCGTGCCCATTGCACGCTGCCCCACTCCCCCTCTTTCAGCAGAACATTGCTGGGTTAGCAGGTTACCTGGCACCACGCATAATGAACCGATCCAAATGCCACTGCAGGGTTTCGGAAGCGGCATTGTGCCCGAGATTGCTGTGAGCTGAAGGCGATCAGTGTCCCTTCTGGTGTCCGCACAATGTGCTGGTAGCGCACCTTTCTGTTTCGCCGTTTGCGACATGATGCCTGCCTCGACCGCATATTCGTACAGGGGGTTGCCTTTCAGGCCGTGGAGCCATGTGGCGCCCAGCTCGACACGTCCACATCCCGGAAGCTGCATGCAGCACAACGCGCATATGTGTCACCATGCATGAACGCTTCTGCTGCGCGGGTGCATTGCTTGAGCATCAGATGATCCGCACACGCAGGCTGACTGCATCTGAAATGCGAACCTCAACTGTGTGCGCTCTGCCGCCGACCCGCTCGCTGCCTTCCAGGACAGTCGCCTGCCAGCAGTCCCCTCCGAGCGAGCTCAGCCGCCTGGCAACGGCAAGGCCCGCAAAGCCCCCGCCGACAATAAGCGCGCGTTTCGGCGGGTCCTGGCCATCGCTATGCATTGCCTTTCGAACTACCGAGGTGCTCGAATGGGATTGACGGGCGGGAACACCAGCAAAACAACTGCACTCTTGAAATGCACCGCACCGCGCGCCAATTACAATCCTGAAATTGGTGCAGAAGTGGACTGCACTGCTGCTCGCATGTATAGCAGCAAGCATCCGAAAGACGCTGGGTGTATTTTCGACGTCTGAGAGGCTGCAAATGTGTGCGTCTGCCGCAATTTGCTGCGCATGACACACATGTCACGTGGCCGAGCTGCAGCGCGCAGCACCATAACTCGCTGATTTTGGCTTGCGGCACATTGCTGCAGCAGCGTTCATTGTGTTTGCGTTCAAACCAGATCGTCCAGGCTCTCGACCGTACCGCACATCGCCAGCGACAGTGAGCATTGGGCAATGCACGACAGGCCATGTCGAAGGATGCCTCTGCTGCGAAGTTGGCGGCAAAACCACAATAAACCTGCCACACATGTTCGGTGATAGGCTGCAGCGACAAGGGGCAGCTCATCGCTGTGAACCGTGCACAGGGTGAAGCCTGGGTATCATAAGCTTGCAGCATGGCCAGCGGACGCAGCGGAGGTGCAGCGCCCCCTTCACTAGATGTTGTGCTATGCTGCTGCGGGTGGACACCTGCTACACACTGAACCGGTAACGATCAGCTACACGACCCAGGTAACCACTGTATTTGTAACTTTGCAGGTTACATGCTGTCCAAGCGCCCCCCGCCTTCGCCGGACAAGCCCACGACAGGTGGCTTCAAGCAGCGACGCACCGAGGGCCTGAGCCCTGAAGGCGCCACTATCATCACCGGCGCGCAGCATGACGTTGGACCCCTCGAGGTACTCTTTCACATTATGTCGTCATCGCCATTCACGCATCCAGCTCAGAGCAGTCTGGCAAGCATGAGTCTCCCTCAAGGTTGCACAAATAACGTGCGTGTCTGGCGCTTGTGCAGAACTGGGACCACGCGGGAAGCGGGAGGCGATGTAAGAACATGTCTGAAACTGAATGCATGTATGTACAACAGACTCCTGTTCTGCTGATACTTGCTGGTGATCATGCTCAGCCATCCTGAGTCAGACTTGCGCATGATCATGTGCTGCCCGCAGACATGGCGTACAAGAACAAGAAGCTGCAGGAGCAGTTTCAGGAGGTTACCGCCAAGGAGCGCGCCGGCTATGCTCCGCTGTCTGCGCAGGATGCCACCCTGTTCCGCAGCATCAGCATCTTCGTGAACGGCCTGACCACCCCGTCGCACCTGGTGCGGAACTTTCTACATCCTACAGAGTGGCCTTGACTGGAGTCACACAGATAGCAGCTTGGTATGACATGATGGTTTGCGTCCATGTGCAATAGGAGCTCAAGCAGATCATGGCGCTGCACGGCGGGCGGTTTGTGAACTACTACAGCCGCGACACCGTGACGCACATCATCTGCAGCAACCTGACAGACGCCAAGATTAAATTCTTCGAGCGGGAGCGGTGAGTCATGCACAGGCTTGCATGCCACATGTCCGTGCTTCAGTCAGGAGCGTGATACTGCCCACGACAACAGTGACAAAGCCAAGTATGCATACGTGCAGGCACCCAACGCCGATTGTGCGGCCGGAGTGGATCGTGAACTCGCTCCAGGCGCACAAGCTACTGCCGGTGAGCCGCCCCTTCTGTCTGGCACACTTCTGCGCTGCCAGCTCCCTTCTTTGCTGGTCTGCAAGCTAACTGTGCAAGCTAACAGGACCGCGAGGTGTTGTTCGAGAAACCAAGAGAAAGCCACAGGACCTGCTACAGGCAACGCCACGTTGAAACACCGGGCTGAAACCTTCCGTGGCTGCAGTACGAGGGCTACGTGCTGCAGCGGCTGCAGGCGCAGCCGCGGCAGAAGCTGCTGGCAGGCTTTGAGACCACCGGTGGCGGTCCACTGAGCCGCGAACGCATGTATCCAGAGGCCCGGCCCCGCGCACCCGGCGCCGGCGCCGCCGTCGCGCACCCAATGGCACACCCCTCTGACGCACCGATGACCGATGCGTCGCTGGCGTCCGGGCAGCCCAATGTCCAGCAGCGCATGGAGCAGCTGCAGCAGGTGACGGAACCGCCGCCGCGGGCGGCAGCAGGCCATGCACCTGAGGGGGGCAGGCTGCAGCGGCTGCCTGGGGCGCCATCCGTCGACAGCGGGCGGCCGCCTGGCGGCGGCCAGTCGGCGCTGTCTGCAGCGGAGCAAGCTGCGCTCGACGCGGAGCCCAGCATGTCAGGACTGCCCGACCATGCCACGCCAGCAGAATCCCCACTCAGGAGCCTGAAAGCAGCGGCAGTAATGCCGTCACAGCAGCCAGCGGCCGGCGCAAATGCGCGGGCTGGCCTGCTCAGCAGACAGGCCAGCGAGCAGCTCGAGCTCTCCCTGCAGCTGCCGCCGGATCCGGAGGAGATGGACGCTGCTGTTCCTTCGCCGGCGGCAGATCAGCAGAGGATGGCCGCTCAGCCTGAGACGGCTCAGACATTTGCTGAGCTGCAGGCACAGGCGCAGCTGCAGCAGCAGCCAGAGGTGCCGCCACCACAGCAGCAGCAGCAGCAGCAGCGGCGGCCTGTGGCGGACGACATGGCACTGGCGCAACAGGTAAGCCTCTGTTCGTCAGCATTTGCTGTCATTCAGAGGGTTTACTGTCGCGGCTGCGTGTGCCCGCCTCGCCTGCGGGACCACCGGCATGTGCCTGGAACATTCAGCACTCGGGCTGAACCCCGAGTGCTGTCTACTCGGCAGGTGGCGGCGCAGAAGCGGGCGGCGTGTGACGTGCTGAAGGGCGCGCCGTGCTCCTCGCGCGACGACCCCGAGTTCATGAACACCTTCTTCAAGGCGTCTCGGCTGCACTTCATCGGCACCTGGAAGGTGCGTCGCTCCATGCACTGCACTTTGCTTTGAGAGTCTGGGCTTGCAGACAGGCTTGACCTGCACTGCCAGAGTCCTGCACTGCCGCACCCATGCATGATGCAGCCCACTCCATTGGGAGGCGGCATTCCTGCACTGCCAGAGAGCGAAGTACATGTCGGCAGGGATGGGGCCCGTCTTAGCCTGGAGATGCCTTTGACGACCTTATATCGGATGCAAATGTACAGGCTCGAATAGAGGCCTTGATGGCCGCTCCGCCGGAGGCAGCGCCGCAGCCGATGGCGCCACATCCCAGCATCGCGGCGGCGCTGCAGGGGCAGCGGCGTGTTGCCGAGCGCGCCATCATCCACCTGGACATGGTGTGGAATAGCACAAACATATTGGCTTCACCACCATTGTCTGTGATGACAGGACGTCACAGAGTCTCGCACTTGACCACTTGCGCGCCCTCTTAATGTTAACTTTGTATTCTCACTATCAGTGCTTCCTGCTGCAGGACTGCTTCTTCGCCTCCATCGCCACCCAGGTGACCCACTGCAAACACTGCCTCATCTAGTGGTGCGGACCAGCCGTGGCGCGCACACATCGCAGTCTGGTAGGTGTAACTGCTGCTGCCTCACAAATTTGTTGAATGAGCAGCTACTCCCCCTGGCAGGGCCACCCGTCCTTCAGGGGCAAGCCGCTGGCGGTATGCCACTCCAACTCCGCGGTGGGCACCGCCGAGGTGTCCAGCGCCAACTACGAGGCGCGCGCCTTCGGCATCCACGCCGGTCACTGCATGTCGCGCGCCAAGCAGCGCTGCCCCCACCTCCTGGTCCTGCCCTACGAGGTACTCAGAAACCTTCCTTCTGCTTTCCTTCCTTCCGCTTCTGCTGTCGCGCTTGAGGACCCCCTCGATATGCGGCCATCTGCTCGTTCCATGCACAGCTGCGGCTGCAGCGCCGCCTGACCTACAATACATCTGTTGCTCGCCCTGTTGCTTTGCGGCTAGCTTGATTGTGCATTGCAGCGGATGCCTGTTGACACAACGGCGCTCTTTGTTGAATGTCATCTGCAACTGCAGTTTGACCAGTATGAGGCCGCGTCAGAGGCGGTGTACAAGATCCTGCTGCGGCACACGGCGGCGGTGCAGCCCATCTCCTGCGACGAGGCGTACCTGGACGTCAGCGAGCTGGGCGACCCGCTCGCCATTGCCGCCGCCATCCGCGCCGAGGTGTGCGCAACTGTCTGCTGTTGATGCCGGCACCCTCCGTCACCTTCTTGGCAGATTGTGGCAGATGTTGCATGGCTTGGATTGCTCTACGGCGCTAGGAAGCGCCTGCACAAGATGACACAACCAAATCGCGAGCAACTAGAACCAATTTTTTTTGGTCGAAAGCTCAGATGCGTCCTCAAGCGCGCATTGCAATCGTGCAGGTGGAGAAGGCGACTGGCTGCACCGCCAGCGCCGGCATCGGGCCCAACATGCTGGTGGCGCGGCTTGCCACCAAGAAGGCCAAGCCCAATGGCACCTTCCGCATCAGGGCTACCGAGGCGCAGGGCGCCATCGCAGCGCTGCCGCTCGCCGACCTGCCGGGCGTCGGCTGGTGCGCCTGCCACATGCCCTACATTGTCAAAGCTCGCTGGCCAGTTCAACATCTGCTGTGCCAAGCTTGCCAGGATTAGCTCGTCTGCCGTCGTCTTCCAGTATCAGAAGCTGATGATTTCTGCCTTTTATGGATTGATTCCATGATGCACACCCCACATTGCAAACTTGCAGGTCGTTGCAGCAGCGCCTCGCGGAGCTGGGACTGGCGAGCGCCGCCGACGTCCGCCTCTCCACCAAGGAGCGCCTGCAGGTGCGGCGGCGCAGCAGAAACAGACCTTCACTGTCCTGTGCCTGTGTCCGTCCACCAATAGGCTGTTCACGCGTCGCTGGCACCTGCTGGGAAGTCTGTTGCCAGCGTGCTTGCCTGCCCATCTTTTCAAATGCCAATTGATTGGGCACCTGATCAGCTGTCTCTGATGCCGCAGAGGGAGCTGGGCGACAAGACGGGCGCCAACCTGTGGGACATGGCCCACGGCCGCGACGCCCGCATCGTGCAGCCGCCCAAGCCCCGCCGGTGCGTGGTCATCTTTGCGCCATGCTCTGCGGCCTGCACTGGCTGCTGTCACGCACGCAAGTATGCATCTGGTGCTGGTGCAAGCTTCCGTCCATGCAGACCATGGGCTGCCTGCTGCTTACAAGTCCAGCGTCCATGACAATCTACATCATTGCCGGCGCAGGTCGCTGGGCGCCGAGGTGAACTGGGGCATCCGCTTCAGGAACCAGCTGGACGCAGACGTTTTCCTGACCGAGCTGGCTGGCGAGGTGCAGTCCCAGCTGCTGTGTGTTGTCCAACCTGCGCCTGGTCCGTAGCTTGTGGCTGACCTCTACACACCTGCAGAAGATCGGGCCAGCTGCACGCGAATGCTATGAAGATTTCACTGCCGAGTTGGTGCAATCGAATGACCGCGTGCACATGTCTGCAGCCGATCTGTATATACCGACCCGATCTGTATTCACCGACAATACTCTCTGCTCTCGAAACTCAACAACTCACTAATGCAGATGGGGTCACGGCCGGCGGAGGCGGGCGTGAAGGAGCAGTTAAAACCAACCCGACTTCCTTGTCCTGCTGACGAAGACGTTGCCACACATCTGAACTGGCCAGTGCTGCAATCCACTCAGCCTCAACGTGAATCCCATGCAGGTGGCGTCGCGGCTGGCAGAGGCGGGCGTGAAAGGGCGCTCGGTGACGCTCAAAGTCAAAAGGCGCAAGGAGGGCGCCCCCGAGCCCTCCAAGTTCATGGGCCACGGCATCTGCGACAACCTGAGCCGCTCGCTGACGCTCAGCCGCTTCGTCGACAGCGCGTCCGACATCGCCGCCGAGGCGCAGGGCCTGATGCGCGCGCTGCGCATCCCGCCCGGCGACATGCGTGGCATCGGCATCACGGTGCGTTTGCACACACGACTTACAACCCACTCCGAAATCTCAAGCACATTGGACCGCAAGAGTGTAATGCGCGGCCTGATGGGAGAAGTCGATGACCAGGACTCCTTATGAGCAAGCGCCGGTGGTGGCGGACGCAGTGGGCTGTGTCGTGGCAGCCCCTGCAGATCGTTCATGCAGCAGAGCCCATAGGGTGCTCTTGCCCACAGCATGCTCAGACGACTTGGTGACATCCTCCACCTTCCTTGCCAGGTCACGAAGCTGAGCAACGACCCGACGTCAGGCGCCGCCCGGCCCACCAGCACGGCAGTGGCGAAGGGCATCGCGCCGCCAGCCTCAGTTTTCGACCCCACTGCGCCGCATCCTTGGGCACAGGCCATGCTGCAGGCGGTCGAGGACGAGAAGCAAAAGGTGCGACGCGTTGCGGGGGTGTACATGGTCAGTACACGACTTTGGACGAAGCTGTAACATACTTGTGTCACCGGTGCTTTGCATGTCTGCGCATCACGTGCCCTGGAAACGCTAGTTGAGCTCGGAGTACCAGATGTCCCAGAGGAGGTTAACACACAGAGACTCCATGCAGCAGGGTGGTGGGGCATCTGCCAATGCGGCAGAGGCGGACAAGCAGCAGGGGCCGCCAGAGCGGCCGTGGGCGGATGCCGGTCCCGCACACCGGCAACAGGCGGCGCAGGCGGCCAGTCCGACCAAACAGGTCCGCCAGCCCATCAGCGGACCGATGGACCGGCAGTTTGCCGCAGACGCCAGGGCGCCAGGCACCTCAGCAGCAGCACCGCCAGCAGAAGCGGCAGCAGAAGCGGCAGCAGCGGTGGCGGCGGCCCCTGCAGCAGACGGCGCCGCCCAGCCGGCCGCCGCTGCAGAGGACTTCTCCTTTGATGTCGCGAGCCCGCCGCGCACGAGAGTTTGGTCCGTAGCGCAGGCAGCTGGCCGCGGCGGGAAGGGCGCAGATGTGCTGCCAAGCTTCCTGCAGCGTGCGGTGGTCGCCGCGGTGCCGGCAGAAGCAGCTGAAGCGCCGGAGCCGCTACCGCTGGCGCCCACCCAGGAGAGCCCTGTCAAGCCGCAACCGCGGCAGGCTGCGGGAAACGGGGGAAGCCCCATCCTGGCGCTGCCGCCGATGTCGCAGCTGGACCAGTCGGTGCTGGACTCGCTGCCGCTGGTGACACGGCGCGAGCTGGAACTGGCCTACGGTGAGCGGCGGCTGCTTGCGCATGGGCGGCAGCTGCGCAGTCTGAGCAGCACACCATTCACCATGGGCTTCCATACGTTGGTGGTTGTGCAAGTGAGGTCTGATGGCAGACCTGGAAAGGGGGAGATCTTCAGGGGATGGCATATTGCTTTCAAAGCTTTTCATGCTGCATACATCAAGGGAACAGTGGAAGGAAATGTCCGCTGTGTTGCGGTGCAGGCATCAACAGGCACAAGCCTGCGGCTCGACAGCCCAAGATCAACGCGGAGCCGCGCCGACGACAGCCGCGCGTCAGGCCAGCCGCAGCCCCTGCGCCGGTCGCCGCTAGGTGGACGCACCTGGCCTGCCTCCTTCTTTTGTCTGTGAAGTGGACGCTGCCTTGGAGTACTGGCAGCACAGTTTGAGCACGTGATGTACAGGCCTCACTTCAAACACTCAGTCAGGCAGCTGCGGACTTTTGACAGCACATGCAAATGCACCTGAGCGCTGTTCATGCTTTTCTGCAGGCCTGCGCCGGTGGCTGCGCGTGTCAACGAGGAGATCATGGCAGAGCTGCCCGAGGAGCTCCAAGCCGAGGTGTGCTTCTGCGCGCCTTGTGCGTCTGGGTTTTGGTGAATGGCGCATAAGACGCTTGCACTATGCAGCAACCTGTGATGATGCACCTGCAGTACCTGCTGACCTTGATAGGCTGTTTAGCCGTTTGCATTGACCTTGACAGATCCGGGGCGAGCTGATCAACCTCGGCGGGCGGCGCATGGAGCACGAGGGTTTTGCCACTGACGAGGACGACCACTCCAACAACGCCTGGTCCGTCATGCCGTGGATGGTCCCGGAGGCAGTCGCCGGAGCTGAACACGGCGACCCGGCAGCGGCCGGGCGCGGCATCCAGTGGGGCCCGGGCGTCTCCGCTGCGGTGCCGCCGCTGATCCTGGAGTTTCTGCAGGCCTGTCACGTGGCGGAGGGCTGCGAGCTGCTGGCCGGCTGGGCGGCGGAGGGCCTGCCCGGCCTGGACGCCGCCTCCGCGGCGGTGGTAGTGGCGGCGGCAGATGGCGGCCCGGCACTGGAGGCGGCAGATTCTCATGCGGGCGCCGGCGCCTGCGGCTGCCAGCCAGGCGGTGGCGTCCTGTGCGCCGAGCATGAGGCGCTGTGCCGCCTGCTGGAGCTGTGGGCGGCCAGCTTTGTGGAGGCAGACCTGGAGGCGCTGCAAAACGTCCTGCGCTGCACCGAGCAGCTAGGCCGGCGGCATGCGCAGCTGCGGCCGGCCAGCGCCGCTGCTCTGGGCAGGGTGCAGTGCGAGGTGGAGCGGGTGCACGGTGGCCGCATGCGTCTGTGCACTACTTTTGGGTGATGAATGGTGATCGCGGCGCGCAGCAGGCGTCACGGCAGTCTTTAGAGTTGACGAAAGGGTGGTGTAGACGTTACAGCATCAACGCATGTCTGTGGAAGTTGGCGTTGTCAAGGATGCATGTTTGAATGCATTGAACTTGGTGTTTGGTGTTGAAACGATCAGGACTGTGCGTTGGAAATTGGTCAACTGCTGTGGCAGACATGTTCCTGTGCTGTGCGTGCTGTGCTGAACCTGTGCGATTTCTTGCCCAACTGGTCGCATACCATCTGCGCTTCTGTTCAGACTCCAGACAGCTTGCTGCAAAGCCTGCAATTGTTTTACACAACTCAAAAACAGGCTTGCGCCTCGCTCTGGCGGCATTCTCCAGCATACTCGTACACCAATCCCATTTATGTGCAATCTTAGGTTGCCTTGACGACTGCACTATCAGCTCGTACGTATCAGCTAAGCTTGCACTGAGGACGCTGAGTAAGAAGAGGGCACAGCCTCACATGCAAGAGCATTTTAGCCTTTGAGACAACGAGACGCAGGCGTAAGCTGAGTTGCCGCAAGTGCACGTTTGGCAAAGTGGAGGACAGAGCGTAAACTTTGAACCACAGCCTTTTCAAAAGCAGATGACTGCATCGCCTAGCCATGGCGATGCTGCAATGGCAGCGCGTGGCGACGCCTGAGCAGTTTCTCCCCTGCGCCGGCGAAAGCATAACGGTCGTGGCCAACAAAGTGCTGTACGTGATTGGCGGCAGACACAAGTAAGGCGCCGGGGCTACTGTGCACGTAGCTGAGTGCATGTTCTGATACTCACCTGCCGGCAGTCATCAGCAGGGCCGCACGTGGCTCGTCTGTCCTGGGGCCTCAACCTCGATCAGGATTGTAGATGACGAGAACTGTCTATTTTCTTGCAGGGACGACTTTTACAACAGTGTGCACGTGTATGACACCGAGGCAGGTGCCTGGCGGCGGTCGAGCACTGCGCCCTTTGCGCCGCGCTTCTGTCACGCGTCGGCATTTGTTGGCGGCAAGGTCTGGGTCATAGGTGCGACTGCAGCCTGCTGTGACGTGAGACACATGTGCAGCTGTGTGTTTTCACTGCAGCCTGATTGTGGGATGCAGCGCTGCTTTGGTACGCAACGGCTGTCCGCGCACTGCATGCTGTTGATGACAGTGGCAACGTCCGACTGTCAGTGGCTAATATGCAGAGGCACGATTGCGCTTGTAGGTGGCGCAGACAAGCAACATGTGCATGGTGATGTGTGGGCGTTCGATCTGCGCACTTCCACATGGGAAGAGCAGACCATCGCGTAAGCAATGTCCCCCCAAGGGCTCTTGGCAAATTGACTATCTGCCAACATCTCAACGTGCAACAGCATGGTCCTTTGACAATGGTAATATGAGCTTTGGCACTGAAGCGCAGGGGCCCGAAGCATCTGCTGCAGCGTGGAGCGATGGCTGTGGTGCGGTCGCCATCTGATCGCGACAGCATCATCCTGCATGGCGGGTACGGGCCGACGCCCGACAAACCAGACGACCTTGTCTACCACGGCCAGATGGTGGTACTCGACACACGCCGGTGGGTCTGCCGACACGCCTGCACATCCATCACCTGATGGCAGCGCCAGTGCACGTCGGAGTCACCCACGGTCGTGCTCAGTCGTGCTTTGCTGCGCCTCTGCAGGTTGACAGTGAAGCTGCTGACGCCGCGAGGCGGCAACACGCCCACCGGGCGAGCATACCACAGCATGGTCAACATTGGCGGCCAGCTGGTGCTCTTTGGCGGCAAGGCTGGCACGCAAGTCTCGCCGACGCAGTTGGCGGTGTTTGACTTTCCGAAGCGCCGCTGGTCGTACCCAGGTGCGCCATCGTCCCCCCATATTCAGCTCGAGGGCACAAAGCAGCGCAGGCGATGGCGCGCCGCCCGTGTGTGCCTCCCGGGTTCCAGCAGGCCGTGCAGGTGCAGGTGATACCATGCCGATTCTGCCTGAATGTGTCCGGCAGACGCAGCGGGCGCCTGCCCCAGTCCGCGCAGCAGCCACAAGGCGGCGGCGTGGCGGGACGCGATGCTGGTGTTTGGCGGGCACAACGGCGAGGGCGGCGAGCGTCTGGGCGACTTGCACACCCTGGGGCAGGTCAATGGCAAGTGGACCTGGTCGCAGGAGCACCAGCCTGCCATCGGTCGCCGCCCCGCGGGTGCGCTGCATCAGAGGTCCCGTTTTTGTGCTTCCTGTTTCCGAACGTTTCTGTTTCAGCTCTGAGGCTCCTGCCCTGGCTGGCTTGCCTGCCTGCCTGCCTGCACACGCCGATAAACGGGCAGCAACGGCTAGGGTCGCATGCTGCCCTTGACACATTCCACCATGCGGCAACAAAGGCCGTTTGCTTTCCAAATTTCTCGTGGGCCAGCACTGGATTCAACGAGTGCAATCCGACCCGGCGCCGAACCTCAATCAATGCAGGGAGGGCGTCCTTGGGAATGGCCATCGTGGACAACGACCTGTACGTCATGGCCGGGTACACAGGCAACGGCGCGGATGGCTACCTGAGCGATGCCTGGTCGCTGCGGCTGCTGGACGAGGCCGCGGCGTGCCAGCCCGCCGACTTTGGCGGCTCCGAGCGGTGGGCTCTCATTGGACATTCTTTCGACCTCGGACCGCTGTGTGCACACTGTGCTATCAAGGAAACGCCTCGACTCGGGATCGTCCCTGCCAGGTTCATGCGGGTGCTCAGCGGTGACGGCAGAGTGCAACTCATGCCATGGAGTGGCTATGGATGACCAAAGGGCGACCATGCTTGATGGGTGCCCTTCGAGCCTGTAATGCCAGCCCCATTCGCAAAGATGGGATGCGCCGCCTCGAAATCCTCTCGCTCCAATGCACTGCAGGCAGACAGGGGCATGGCGAGGCACCAAGCGGCGACGCGGCGCGCCGCTCCTCGAGCTCGACGCCACTCCAGACGGCATCGAGGACGAGGGTGCGACGACTTTGCATGCCCATCCCGATTTCGTTCTCTCCAGCTGGCTGTGAGCTACTGCGATGCGTCCCGCAACAGATACGCCATAGGTCTTGTCATGCATTTCAGTGCCAATCGCAAGACGATGACAACCCAACTCAGTGCCGATTATAATCACCGCATGGATGCGCAGACGGCGCTGCGCCGGCTGCGCCGCTGGCGGAGCGGCGGCAGAAGCGCGCCTCGGCGCCCGCTGCCACTGCCACCGCCGCCGAGCTGCGCACCGCCAAGGCGCAGCACGACCAGCAGGCAGGCGTTGGAAGTTCACTGAATGCTTCAAGATGTCGCCTGCTTCGAGGTGTGCCTCTCATGCGGGCGCCGTCTTCTCCAGCAAATAACTTCCGCAGGTTATCCGCTGTGAGATGGCCACGTGCTCGCTATATTACTGCATATTGCTACTTGCCACGGCTGTCGACGCCTGTGTGACACGGTCTGCAGGTGCAGCAGCTGGAAGCGGAGAATGTGCGGCTGCACAGCCAGGTGGCATCACTGCGGGCGGAGACGGAGCAGCTGCGGCAGGCGCGTGCCACCTCAGACGCCAAGGTGAGCTTCCATATTTGACAACTCAGACCCAATTGCGGCAGCCAGCACGAGCAGATATGGCACAGACGTGTCTGCCCTCGGTGCACCAGCTGTCGTGGCACGATGTCATGTTGCTAATCTGCCGTAAGGCTTCCCGCTGGCTGGGCAACCTTTGCACTCTGCAAACAAGAATGGCAAAGGCATGATCGCTGCAGCAGACTATGGCAATCACCGCACAGGCTGTCTCGCGCAAACAACGCAAAGCACTGTCCCAACTGGCTTGGTTCCGATTTATCTGGCTTACTCTAGCTAGCTTACTCTACTTGTGCTGGTCGCTGCAGCTGGCAGACGTGGAGGGGGTGGCGACAGAGCGGGAAATCCAGTTGCGGGCGGCACAGGCCAACGAGGGACGGCGTAACCTGGAGATGGCGGCCCTGCAGCAGGAGGCGAAGGATGCCGCCGAGCGCCTGGACGCTGCCGCCGCCGAAAAGTGTGTTCTTCCGCTTGTACGCTTCTGCTTTGATGATCTGCTTTGGTGATCCCTGGCGGCAGCGCTGCGAACAGCTGGCTGATCCTGCCCTGGAGCACGCGGCGAAGCAGCAGCAGCTGAGAAGGCCAAGTCAATGTGTGCGGCCCTGGCATCAGGACCAGAGCGCGTGAATGCTATGCGCTCGCGCCCACAGCGGAGGTGCAGCGTGCAGCTCATAATACGGCGGCTAGGCGAAACGTCCTAGCAAGCACTGCTTTGACATTCATTATGAGTAAAAAGCAGCACACATCTTGCGCCTGTCAGGGGCCAGCTCGAGCAGCAGCTGAAGGAGCAGACAGAGGGGCGGCGGGCGGCGGAGCAGGCCGCATACGCAGCAGAGCAGCGCACACGCATCGTCGAGGCTGACGCTGCAAGTGCGCCATTGCCTGCTTGGCCTTTGTGCGATGGATCTTTGATTGTGAGTGCGCTTCACACCTGACAAGGCATTGCAGCCGCTATGTACAGACTCGCAGGCTGTGCGATATGCAGAATGCCCTTGGCAGGCTCAAAAGGGCCCAAATTTCACGCATATGACGCTGTCAGAGAGGCGTTGGCGCTGTGGCCTGCAGATGCAAAGCAGATGCACGAGAAGAACTACGACGCTTTGGGGGCGGTGCTCAAGGAGACGCAGGAGCTTCAAAAGCGGGAAGTTGCGGAGCGCAACACCGCTTACCAGCAGCTGTCAGAGCAGACGGTGCGCCGTGGGGCATGAGCATCGCGAATTTGTGCTCCTGGGGAACCTCGAAGGAACTGATGGAACTAGGGAAACCAATGTCAGAGCGTAGGGCGGCAGACTGGCGAGTGCCGCCCTGCGCGTCAGCTGAGCCGGGCACCCCACTGGACCGCGTGTGTCTTGCAGGAGGTCAATGCAGAGCCTACCAGCACGCAGGTGCGGACAACAATGTCTGCAGGTGGTGGAGCAGAATAAAGCAGCAAGTCTTCGTTGACTGATAGCACCGCGATGTCAACGACATTGAACGTGATCAGAATGTTGACATGACGCCCGCAAATGCAATACTGCAGGAGGTTGGGGGAGCAGCAGGCGCGGCAGAATGCAGCGCAGGCGGCGCTGCCCCTGATATCCTCCTGGAAACAACAACATCAAAATAATGTCAAGTAATTTGACAACCGCAGGAGCAGTACAAAAGGGAGCTGGGGGACCGGCATGCGCAGCTGCATTGTTTTCCGGCGTGATGCACATGCACCACCCATGAGGGTTGCTCCCTTATGGCGCCTGCAGGAGACGTACAACAGGGAGCTCGGGAAGCGGCAGGTGCAGCTGGAGGGAGCTGACCCTGAGGTCTCCTGGAATCATAAACATCAATTGTATGGCAAGTTGTTTGACAACCGCAGGAGCAGTACAACGTTGCGCTGGGGTAGCGGCAGGGAAAGCTGTACGCGGCGCAGGCGGAGCTGCCCCTGTAATCCTCCTGCTTGGACACCATCAATCATGGCAGGCTCCTTGATTACCGCAGGAGACATACAACAGGGAGCTGGGGGAGCGGCAGGGAAAGCTGGACGCGGCGCAGGCGGAGCTGCTGTCGGTGCGCCAGGATGCGGAGGACAAACTGCACGCCATGGGCCGCCAGGTCGAGGTGCGGCCGGCGCTTCTCCACGGCAGGGTTGTGACCCACAGCAACTGAGTGCTGACGCTTCAAGTCAATGCAGAAGCCCATGAGCAATTGTCACACTTGCATCACCTTTGTGGCTATATTATGGCTAAACGCTCAAGCACGCGCGTTTTGGTTGCGGCAGGAGCTGGAGCGGGCGTTTCAGAACGCCAAGGCGCGGGGCGAGGAGGTGCTCGCCGCGCAGGCCAAAGCGGAAAACAGTCTCGGGGCCCTGGAACACAAGCACTCCGACGTGAAGGTGCGCTTGCTGTTCAACACATGTCGATGTGATGCTGGTGTTGTGTCAATTCAAGCCTGGCACCTCCAGCTGCATTGGGAACAGCAAGGGTACAACGACACCAAGCGCTGTTGGTTCGGTCTACATCCATAACCGTACTGTGGCTACGTGCACAACACGACAAAGGATTGACAGCTTCTGGGTGTCGCAGGCGAGGTACAACGACATGCAGAAGGTGCTGACGGCGGCGCAGCAGAGCCTGCTGACGGTGACGCAGGAGCGCAACGTGCTGCACCACAACTACTCGCAGCTCAAGGCAAGTACTGCATGTTGATGATGCAGCAGGACAGTACAAATTGGCTCTGTGTGATCTTGGGCCTGAGGAGGCAGCGCGCGCTGCAGCTCCATGCGCCCTTCACCAGCTTCTCTGTTTGATCTGTCAGCTCAGCATGCGAGAGCTGCTGTTCTTGTCTGCAGGAGATGAGCAGGGAGGACATGGCGCGGCACGAACGCAACCTGAAGAGCATCATGGAGGCCGCCCAGGCAAGGGACTTCCCTGCATGTCTACCTGCAACATTGTGCTCTGTTGCTGACGACGGCCTTACACTGGAGCACTGTTCCGCATATTTTTGCGATGTGTGACGCAGTTCCCTCATTGTCTGCAGGGAAGCCTGCGGCTGGTGGAGGACTCACGCCGCCAAACAGCCGGCTGATCGGGCCCGGAGCGGACCAAGCTATGTTTGACAACAGCGTCCGTCTCCAGTCGACCGTTCTGTCATCAGATTGTGATTTACTGTCCCTGCGGACCCTTTGCCACCGCAATCAATCAGTCTTGGCGTGTCTCGTTTTGTTCTGCATGTTATGTGGTTTGGGTGTGGCTACTGCGTTGGAGGATGACCCTCTTGCAAGTCTCGTGGTTTTAGCGCCTTGCAATCATGTGGACTGGTGATCGCTGGCTACTTGCCGTGCAAGCACTACATGCACACCGCGGACATTCAGTGCAGGACACAATGACTTCGTCGCCGGGGAGACTCAGTGCAGGACACAATGACATCGTCACCGCAACGCCCGGCGACACAGCGGTTTGCATGCAACCGTTCCGAGGATCTTGTACTCGTGACGTGGCGTAAAATTCCCCGCGAAAATCTGCTGCGCACAGGTTTGGCACAAGCTCGATCAAAGCTCTCCTGCAGGCTGTACAGGTCTTGCCCTTCTATCAGACATTGTCTTCTGATAGTTTCAGACAGTCCAGGACTTTGAGAACTCGCGGCTTGCACTCCAAGTGACAAGCGGCGAACTCACCGCCGCGATGGCATATTCAGCTGCGCCTCTGGTGCAACAGCTGCAGCGCTGTCCGCGACCGCACCCCAGCCCAGCCATAGCTGCTCGCAGCAGTATAGCAGCCTTTCAGACGCGCGGCGTCCACCAGCAGCTGGAGCAGCACCGGCTGCGATGCCGTGGGATAGAAGCCACTCCAGCCCGATTCGAGGACGTCAGCCACCATGCCTACTACGAGCGGCCCGTCGCCGGCAGCAAAAAGAGCAAGGTGGTGCAGCGGGTCAAAGAGCAGCGCAGCCGGCTGCGCGAGCTCAGCAGGCAGCTGCCGATGGAGGCGTCCGCTTCCAGCCTCACAGCGATCGTGCACGAGCTGCAGGCGATGAGCGAAAACCTGTCGGACGTCTCAAAGGTGACAGCATGTGCTTTTCAGCTGCGATGTCCTGTGTCCAAGGCGTTTCTATGAGCCGTTGCATATGCTGCGTGATTACGCTGCCTTTGGCCTGTTGCCTTGCACGTTTTCGCTTCCCTTTCGTCGCACTGATCGCTCGTGTTGCATGCTGCAGCTGGCGGCCAGCTCTTCTTCATCCAGCAGCAGCGAGAGCGAGAGTGTTGTCTCGGATGGCGGCATGGCAGCATTCGGCCGCAAAGCCCGCGCCCTGCCGCAGCTGCCAGGCCTCGCACGCCTCGCCTCGCACCCGGTAGCCAGCGCCGCCGCCGCACAACCATCCGCTGCGCGCGGTTTAGCGGCCGCGCCGGCCTCTGTCACCAGCCCGGCACAGCCAGCGGCCCTGTGGGGGACAGACGCCTCGTCCGCCCCCAGCCCAGCGGCGATGCACCCTGAGCTGGCGCCGGTCCTGCGGCTGTCAGACAGGAGCGGCGCCGAGTCTCCCGGCGAGGCAGCCGCCGCCGGGCGATCAGCCTCCAGCGCAGCCACCAGCGCAGCCACCAGCTCAGCAGCCGGCCGCGAATCAGAGCAGATGTCAGCCGCGGCGGCGCAGGACCGCAGCGCTCCGCGCAGCAACATCGTGGCGGCGCCGCCGGTGCCGGCAGTGCGCGTCGAAGTGTGCCAGGCCAAGAGCTGCGCCAAGCGCGGCGCGGCGGACCTGCTGCGCCAGGCCTCGGCAGCTGGCGCGGGGCAGCCTGGCGTGCAGGTGTCCGGCTGCAAGTGTCTCGGCAAGTGCAAAAAGGCGCCTGCGGTGCGGGTGCGGGCAGGCCACGAGCGGCCCACAGTTCTGACCCAGGTGTGCGCCTGATGTAGCTGTTCGATGCTGCGCATATGCGACAGCACACCATGTGCCGTCGTTGCAACTGCTCAGCCATAGCAAAGGCCAGATGACCTTGAATGCTGAAGACGGCTGGCAGCTGCGGCCATTGAGCTGACGGTCACTCCCCACAATGCTAGGTAGTTGTCCGCAATGCTGACAGGCTGCTCTTGTCATGATGCTGCAGGTGACAGATGACGGCGGCATGCAGCTGGCGGCGCTGATAGAGCAGGCGTCTGCACGGGTGCAGCAGCTGGAGCGGGAGCGTTTAGAACAGGAGCGTGAGCTCGCCGTCTGCTGACGGCAGACATTTTTGCTCGGCGGCAGCTGAGGGCACAGGGGTTCTGCTTCTGGACGCCCACCCTGCGGAGCAACATATTTTTGGGTAGCTGATGTGGTTTGAGCATTCTGAGTGTATCATCTTGCAATTGTGAGCATGATCAACCGAGCGGACTGGGTGCGATGCAGAAGCTGATTGAGTGCACCTATCTTGCCAGGAGGTTGTTACTTCAGCAGTAGAGGGTCACGCGCTTTCAGAAGGAGGCGGCAGAAGGCATGATGCGTGTCTGAGGACGAAAAGAGGACAAGCTGGATTTCAGATGGGAACATGACGGAACCTGACAGCTGGCGTTTTCCCATTCAAGACCTCACGCAACACGACAAAGACCCAGAGCCTAAACATTAACTGCATCCTCTCCTCGACTGTGCTGCAACATGCATCGGCACGCATCACACGCAAACCGCAAAAAGCTGCTGGCCGCCAGCATGCATTGTAAGGAGCCAAGACCGCCCAGGACCGCTGCCTGATCACTGCGCTTCATCGCCCGCCGCGGCCGGGCCTCCTGAGCTTGACCTTGCGCCGCGCCGCGCCGCCGGCGTCGCCAGGAGCGGCGCCCATGCTCATGCTGCCCGATGCGCCGGCGGCCGCCGCTGGCTGCCCGCCGCCCGGCTGCGCCACGCCAAAGGCGGTGGTACTGAACGCCGGCAGGCTGGTGCTGGCGCCGGGGCCACCAAAGTTGGGCGCTGGAGCAATGCCACCGAAGCCTCCAGGCTGCAACGCCGGCTGCGCGGGCGCACCTGCTGCACAACGAGTCGTTGATGGAAGGTGCCATTAAAGCTTTCGCTCCACCATGCTGAGACGCATGCACAGTCAGCACAGTGTGGCTACACAGTGTGGCTACACACATGCATACCTTCAACCGCAACCCACAGCACATATTTGTCTGGCGTTCACTCACTGATCCTGATGGATAAAATAGAGAGCTCACCCATGCATCTGTCGGGGTCGAACAGAAACATTGTCAGATGACGAGAAACAGAAAAACGCACCAAAGCCGGTGCCCGCGCCAAACGCCGGGGCGCTGGAGTTAGAGGCAGCGCCGAAAGAAAAGGACAGCGGTGCAGCTGCGGCAGGAGCCTGCGCCCCGCTGGCGCCGCCAAATGCTGCAAGCCATTCCGAACAGAATCCCGTCAGCTGCAGCACTCATCTTCCATTGGGGCTTCGATGAGTTGCAGAAGCTCTGTATTCTTGGACATAATGTTGGCAGGAGCTTCCGTCTTGTGTGCATCTCACCGGGAGAGGCTGACAGGTCAAGCCAGGACAACAGACAGACAGCGCCTTACCAAAGGGAGCAGATGCGGCTGCCGAGCCGCCAAATGCGGGCGCCGAGGAACCACCGCCAAATGCCGGAGCAGAACCGCCGCCGCCGAACGCTGGGACCGAGCAAGAGCCACCGAATGCCTGGGCCGAGCCGGTCCCGGCGGACGCTGAGCTGCCGCCACAGGTGAAGCCGCCGGTGCTGAAGGCGCCAGAGGCCGGCGCCGACGCAGGCTGCGAGGCTCCGAAAGAGGCCCCAAAGCCCGTGGCTGCGGCGCTGCCTGACGTGCTGCTGCCGCCGAAAGTGGAGCCGAAGCCCGTCGCGGGGGCGCTGCTCGCTCCGCCGCCGCCAAAGCCTCCCGAGGGCGCGGCCTGACCGCCAAACACAAAGCCAGCGCCGTTGGTGGCGCCGAAGCTCGCGAAGGAGCTGCCGGCCGGCTGCGACGAAGCGTCGGCCGCCGCGAGGCCTCCGGAGCCGGCCCCGTTGGAGGCGTTCTCGACGCTCGTCTGCAGACAGGGGGTCACGTCCATCGGTTCTACATCATCCCAAACTGCCACATTGCAGTCCATGCGTTGTTGTTAGTTGCTTCGCATAAAGCTTCACGAGGGGCTACAGTCCTGGAATGCCCGTGCAGATAGGCGCGTGCAGGCACTGGCCGACAGCTGGCACTGACCATGGAGATGTTGGAAGCGGCGCCGAGGCTGTTCTGGCGCTGCAGGCCGTCCGCCGCCGGAGCCGCCGGCGGTGCGTCGAACGAGAATGCGGGCACCGATGCCGGCACCGACGCAGGCATGGACGCTGCGGCTGTGCTGCCGCTGAACGGCGGCGCGCTGCCGCCGCCGCCAAATGTGAAGGCGGGAGGCGCGGACACCGAGGGCGTGGGCGCGTTGCCGCCCGTCGCAGGCTTGGCGCCGAACGAGAAGCTGAGCGGTGCCGGGGCAGAAGCCACGGCGGGCGCTGCCGCGGCAGAGCTGGGAGCGGCGCCGGATGCAACGGGAGCACCAAATGTCAGGGCTGGCGCCTCCAACGCGGTTGGCATCGCCGATGCAGCTGGCGCCGAAGCCCCTGTGCATGCACGCGACAAGCAGTCAGGCGGTGTGGCTGACCTTCAGGGGCTGCGTAGCAAAGGCTGCTGCGCTGGCATTTGCAACTGCACTGTGCTCGAGCTGAACGAAGTGAGGATGCAACACGATGGGTGGAATCGAAGCGTCAGCGCCTTGGCAGCATGATTTTGGTACCTGCACTGGATGCTGGAGCACCAAACTTGAAGGCGCCAGACGAGGCGCCAAAATCGAAAGCAGGCAGCGCCGCTGGAGCCGCGCTGGCAGTGGCAGGCTCGGCAGCAGCCTGCACCGGCAAGGCTGGGTCAGGAGCTGGCAGACTTTCTCGAAACAGTTCCGGAACCAGCAATTCGATCCTCAACTGCCAAGAATTTCGCAAAAGAGCAGTTTGTGCGATGCACGGTTGGCCGCAGGAATGCGTTGCAAGAGGCACGAAAACAGATAGTCCTGGGGCGGCAAAGAGGCATCACCTGGGACGCAGGTGCGCCTGAGGAGGGCGGCGGCAGCGACGGCGGCGACAGCGCCGGGCCGGACGCAAAGCCAAACAGGCCGCCACTGGGCGCCGCCGAAGCGCCAGACGCAGCAACTCCTGACGCCGAGCCGATGCCAAAGCTGTAGGAAGGCGCCGGCGCAGAGGAGGCGGCGGCATCGCCACCTGCACACAGAGATGCGGAAAAGGTCACAGCGACCGTCAGGCCTCTCCCGCACCGCTCCCCACAGCAGAGCGCCTAGGGAAGTCCTGCCGATCAGCACGTGTTTGCCTGCTCATCGCGACACAAGAGACAACATGTGTCCCACCTGCAGCCTTCTTGATCTCAGCCTCCACGGCTTCTGTCGCCTTGCGGGTCGCCGCCGCGTTAGCCTGCAGCAACGCCGCGCTCCAGCCGCCGCCCGCCGGCGCAGAGTCGACCTTGCCATTTGCGGGCGTCTGTGACGCGGGTTCGTACGCGCGCCGCTTTGCCGCCGACTGCGCGGGCTGCTCTGCGCCTGCATCTGCGTCCTCATCAGCCGGCAGCGGCAGCTGCGCCGCGTCCGCCGCAAGCTGGTTGGCGTGCGAGAAGAGGCTTCCCTGCGTGACAGAGAAAATCAGACGTCGATGCGAAGGCTCTGCGGCTGCGTGCCGAAACGCCGCTGCTGACACGCAAGAGATCAAGGCAGTGGATCGTGGCAGCTGTGCAGGTTGGTAATGACCAGGCGGCGCTGCAAGTTGTTGGCCCCGCACCTGCGGCGCAGGCGGCGATTGCGTGGGGGAGGTTGGCGGCGAGGTGGAGGTGGACCGCTCCTCCAGCGGCATGCCGAAGCGGAAGGCGCGGCCGCTGCCGGCTGAGCCGGGTCCCGTTGACGGCACGCCCCTCACCAGGTTGGCCACCTGAGACGCCAAATAACGAAATGACGTGCGCACTGAACCACAATACATGACAATGCAGGACATGACCTTTGCCAAGAATGCGCTTCTGGACAGCGTGACATGCACAGCAGAAAGCATGCCACACAGGTGCCTGCAAGCATGGCAGCGGGAAACGGGCCCAGCCGCACACCTTCTTGGCCTTGGGCGATGTTGGCTTGTCGCCAAAGCGGAAGGTCGGGGCAACGAAGAAGTTTGTGGCGTCCGCCAACGTCGTCTTTGGCTGCTCCCGTGCGGCGGCCGGCGGCGCCGCAGGCTGCAACGAAGGAGCTTGCACACCAAACGAGTACGTCGATGACGACGTCGGCGCCGCCGCCTTGTCGCCCCCTGTCGCATTACACCAGCAGGGCATGAGCAGTCGTGCCACCTTCACGGGCAAGGATTCAGATCTGCAGCAATAACTTGATGTTTGCACGGACTGCAACGAACAATAGCTTCTTGCAAAGCACCTTCGCCTTCTTCACGGTACTCACCCTTTGCCTTCTCGATTTCCGCCTCAACGGCCGCCGATGCAGCGGCTGCAGCGGCCTTGTTCTGCTGCAGCAGCGCAGCGCCCCAGCCGCCGCCAAAGCTGGCCGCGGGCGCAGCAGGCTGCTCCTTCTCCGCAGCGGGCTGCACGGCGTTTGCCTCGCTGCTCGCGCCAGCGGACGGCGCAGTGTCAATGACCTCTGCGGCGGGCGCTGCTGGCCGCTCGGGCTTGCTGATGCCGGCAGACTGTGCAGGCTTCTGTGCAGGCGCCGCAGGTTTGCCTGCGAGGACGCCGACAACAAAGCTGTCACTCTCAGACAGAGACATCAGACATGTATTCATACGTCATGAGCACAAACGCACCAAAAGTAGGCAACCCTAGCAACGAGCTCGAGAATTGCCGGTGCAGTGCAAAATACAATGCGATGTGGTCTGGGAGACACACCCAACTCGAGCGCAGGTGTCAGGTTGCTGAATGCCGCCGGCGGGCCCAGAGAAGCAGTCGGCGGCGGCAGAGCCGACGCGTCGCTCGCCGCACGCTCCTGGGCGGGCGGCTGCAACCGCAACAGAGCTCCAATCAAGAACCAATCGAAAAATCGCAACTTCGGCAGCAATGACCACAGGTACCAGGAAGCTTCAGAGGTGTAGTCATGCAAGCCGACAAACAAGCCTCACTTGGTTATGCAATGTGCTGGGCTGCTCCCAGGCCAGTATATGTTTACAACCTACAGCTGCATGCATGCCCACCTGCGTCATCGTCTCCAGCGCCATCAGGATGCGGCGCGCCGCGTTGGTGCTGACGGGCTCCGCCGCCGGCGCGGAGGAGCTCGCGGCCTCGGGCAGGCCGCGCGGCTGCAGCGAGGAGGCGCCGGCGCGCCACGGCCGCCGCTCCGACGGCCGCAGCCGCTTGGCGGCCACGGCGCCATCGGCGGCGCCGTCCCAGCCGCTGCCCAGCAGCGGCGTCGCCGCCGCGCCGGCGTCCGCGTCGTCGGGTCGGCCACGTTTTGCGCCAGCGCGCGCAAGGGCAGAGCCGCCGGTGCCGGGGGTTGCTGCAGCAGCGCCGGGTGTGCCGTCCTGGCGGCCGCCACGCATCGGTGTCCAGGCGCTGCCGCCTGGGGCAGGCAGCGCGAGGGCGCTGCTGCTCCCGGCGGGCCTGCTGACAATGGTCGACAGGCGTGCGCCCGCTGGTGTGCCACCACAGGTGCCCAGGCGCCTGCACGTTTGAAACAATTCGAAGGTCTCTTTTGGTGCAACTGCCAGGTTGAGACGAGTAGGCTCACCGCAAGCGATAAGAGGTTGTCGACAGCTTGCTGTCCACACGCCGAGGATGCATGACTGACCTCGCAAAGCGTGTGGAGCTGGTCGGAGTGCCGGCTGTCTGCGCGAACAGGCCGCCCGGCTGCGGGCGCCCCTGCGCCTCGATCGCATCGCCGCCTGCGCCGGGCGTGCCCGCCTGCTGCTCGTCTCCGAACAGCCCGGCGCCGCCGCCGCCGACACCAAACTGCAGCACCGGCTGGGGCTGCTGCTGACGCGCCGCGGGGCGCGGCGCCGAGTACGGCGCCAGCCGCGAGTGGCCAAAGCGCTGCGGGCCGCCGCCGCCGCCAGCGTACGGCGTCAGAGCGCGGCCGCCGAGGCGGCTGCCGCCGCGCTGCGCGCCCTCGCCGATGCCGCTGCCAAAGGGCACGGGGCTGTACGCCGCCGGCTGCCGCCCCGGCTGCAGCGTGAACGGCGTGGACTGCCGCCGCTTGATGCGGTCCAGCACGCTGAGGACGTTGTCGAACGGCGTCGCCGCGCCGGCGTCGCCTGGGCTGCCGCCGCCTTCACCAGTCAGCCCAGGAGGCGTCGCCACCGCCCCCGGCATCCCGCCGTCCTGCTGCTGGTGGTGCTGCCGCTGGTCACCATTGCGGCGCGGCTGCGATGGCGAGGCGGCAGAGTCAAACTCGAGCGCCGCCCGGCCCGGCTGCTCCAGCACCGCCATCTGGGAGCCGGTCTGCTGCCGGTCGCTGTGCACCGACGACAGCGCGGGCAGCGGCTGCGCGGTGCGCTCGCCGTTGCCGGCCGCAGGGCCGTCCTCCACCTCATTGTCGCTGTGGTCCTGCTGTGGAGGCACAGATGCGGTGGACGCTCTGGAGGCGGCTGGAGCGCAAAGTATTTGCGAGGCATTTGCAAGGGTTGGGCTTGCGTTGCATGCATGGGGGTATACAAATGCGTGGTACCTGTCGACCGTCAACCGACTCCCGGCTGTTGGTCTGGGCCAGTCCGACGCCGGCTCCGCCTGCGATGGAGACTCGATTTCGGTAGCATTCACACCTCTCAAGATCCTGTCACGTACACCATAAATGCACACAGCACCATCAGTTCTGTGTGCAGTTGCGCACCGTTGGCAAAGCCGATTTCAGCGCCGCTCTCTGGTGCAGCTCCCCCGAACATCCAGCCCTGCGCCACCAGACAATCACCTTGTCACGCTGTCAGGTAGGTCTGCTGCTGCGAGGCAGGCAGGGTACAGCATCGTGTGAGGAGCCTGGTGTATAGAGCCCGAAACTCGCCTTCAATTCGGCGGCTGCTTTGAAAGGCGTGGACGCCAGCGACCGCGCAAAGCCGCCCCAGCTGGAGACTGGAGACTCAGCCGACTTGTGGGCAGCCGCTGATGAGCCGGCGGCTAGCTGCCGGCTGTCGGCTGGCCTGGCATATGGCGTCGCGTTGCGAGCTGCTCTCGCGCCCCGCGGCCTGCGGGACGGGCCTCCAGCACCCATCGGCATTTCACGCGGCATTGCAGCAGCGCCGTCCAGCTGCTGTCGTCGCAGGCGCCGAGAACCGACGGAGTATTGGTGATGTGATGTCCAATCAGCAGCACGTATGATTAAGCAGCCTGCTGCCAGCCTTCAAATCACGGGCAGCGGGCCATCGGACCGCCTGCGCTGTGAGTGTCTTGACATACGGCTGGTGACAGTTACGAACATGCAAGTGCGCAAGGCGCACGCAGGTGCAGGTTGTGTGGTTGCTAATGTGATTACCGAGCCCCTATTATGACTAGCACAGTCAACAGACAGAGCCAGGCCGGTTCGCCTCTGCAAACTTTTCTCACGTCGCAACACATTTGATCACGATGCGTTGGTGTCCAGTGTGAGACTGGCAGGTTAGGACCTTCGCAGCGGAAAATATCAACAGATACTATTTGCATTTGCCAAGGCAATTATGCTGGCTGGGGCGCCCGTGGCTGCAGCTCATGCCGCGGTGCTGCCGAGCGCACACGCACGTGGCCACAGCGCACCCTGCTCGTCAACACAGACGCAGAAGAACAGTCTGGGCCGCCGTTCACTGACCGGCGAGCCCAGATGGCAGCCTTCAGCAGCTTGCAGTCGACCAGCGCGCGGGTGAGACACCCAAGACGCTTCATTCTAGTGACCATATGGTGCATATCATGTCGCACGTCAAATCCTCTGAGGGGAGCTCAATATCAGGTTGGCGATCCTGGCTCGTCGTCGCATGCTGTCATCACCAGAATTGAACGTCGATGCGTGCGGTCTGCATCGAATAAAATGCTGTTTTGAGGTGCCTGGACTTGCAAAGGTGCGTACATGCCGGCCATGCGCATGTCGCTTCATGACCGCAGGCGGTGCGTCGCTGTGCGAGGAATAGCGGAGCCGCCGCAGCGGGTCAGCCGCGGGTCGCCGCCAGGCAGCGTGTCCGTGCGCGTCGACAACGCAGCGGATTCGCACAGCACAGTGCTGACGTTGGAGGCAGACAGCCGGCCGGGGCTGCTGACCGCTCTCACGGGCACCTTTAAAGGGCTGGGCCTGGAGGTGAGTGCCTCGCTGCATTGATACTGTACATCGAAGCTAGACTGTCCACCTCGTTTCCCCTAGCGAACCACGAGCTTGGTTGTGCTTCCACAAAATACAGGCGCATTTGCATGTCATGGGAAGATGCCAGATGCCATCAGCGCCGTTCGGCTGAGCACCGGCAGTGGGCTCCAAGCACTGGCGCATGGATGACACATGCATGCAAACAGGCATCTGGACCGTGCTGCGCCGTTCTGTTGCCGCAGGTGGTAAAGGCGTCGGTGGACGCGCAGAACGGGCGCATCCTGGACACATTCTATGTGCAGGACATGTCCGGCGCGAAGGTGTCGGAGGGCGACGCCATAAATGTCAAGCGCTCCCTGGAGGTGGGGATCTTGATGGCACCTTTGTGAGTTCTGAGTGGATCATCCTGGATGGATCATCTCATGTGAAACTCAGATCATTGGCATTGGCAGAGCCGACTGGAGGATGGTGTATCTGAGGGACAGTCGCATGCTTTGTGCTGGAGTCCTGTGCATGCAAGCAAGTCATCACGTCGCTGAGCAGCCACCACCTGAAATCCCAGGTAGCATTGGAGTTTCTGCCCTGCACCCGCAGGCGGTGCTGAAAGCAAAGCCAGGCTCGAAGAACGCCAAGCGGCCAAACCTGCTCATGACCGCGGGCATCGGTGTCGCGGAGCGGGATGAGAAGAAGGAGCACCTCTACAGCCTCATGGGTGAGCGGCCTGCCTCCGCTGTGCCTCGTCCTCACAGCCTGGGCTGCAGTGCTAGGGTGGCGCATCGGATGTGCCGCCCCAGACAGGATGTCTTGGATGCAAGAGTGTCCGTGAATGTCCAGAGGTCACTCTGAAGGCGCGGCAGCACCATCAGCTGCTGACAGTGGCCCGCGACCAGCATCCTTTCAGCGAGCCTGTGTTGAGGCTTGACCTCTTGCGCACGCCGCCGCAGACACGTACATCAAGAACGACATCCTGAGCATAGAGGAGAGCATCGTGAACCACGTGGAGTACACGATGGCCCGCTCCCGCTACAAGTTTGACGACCAGGAGGCGTACATGGCGACTGCCTACTCCCTGCGCGACCGCCTCATTGAGTCCTGGAACGACACCCAGGCCTACTTCAAGTGAGTGTCCACTTCTCCCAGATGCCGGCAGTGAAACAGCAAGGCAGGGAAGGAACACATCAGCATCGGTGACGATTCCGCTGGCAGCATGGCCAGCGGCGCCGCACCCAAGTTGCCCAAGTCTACTGCAGGGTCAGTCAAAGCTGCCTCTGCGCCTGCCCTTACATCTTCAGGAGTTCGGCTGCTGAGCAGGTCACCTGACGACTGGCATCTGACCCCGTCACCACCCCGCTTGTGCCGCCCCGCCGCGCAGGGAGCAGGACGTGAAGCGGGTGTACTACATGTCCATGGAGTTCCTGATGGGGCGCAGCCTCCTGAATGCGCTGTTCAACCTGGACGTGGCTGGCGCCTACGGCGAGGCCCTCACCGAGATGGGCTACAGCCTGGAACGCCTCGTCGAGCAGGAGCGGGACGCGGTGAGCATGCAACTTTGCTTGAATCTGTCAAGGATCTCGAAATTCGTTTGCAGAAATGGGCTACAGCTTCGAGCGCCTCGTGGAGCAGGAGCGGGACGCGTGAGTGGCGCACATATTCATTTACGAATGCTGAGAAACGTGGTGGGCTGAGCCCTGAGATGACTTCGCGAAACCACAGGGACTGCAGGCGGTGCCTGGACAGACGACATTTGCTCAGCATTGAAACAAGGTCTCTGAGTGACCTGCTCGCGCGCTGCAGGCGTTGGGCAACGGCGGCCTGGGGCGGCTGGCAGCCTGCTTCATGGACTCCATGGCCACGCTCAACATGCCGGCCTGGGGCTACGGCATCCGCTACCAGTACGGCATGTTCCGCCAGGTGGGCAGCGTGCTCAATCCGCAATGGACTTGGCCTCGCTGGCGATTGGGAGCCTGAGCTGCTTGCGTACGTCCTAAGAGTACAGCTGAGAGCTTGCGTCGTGTATGCTGCTGCTGCCGAGGCTGAAATTTACCGCTGGACTTGTCATGTCACTTTGAGCCTCCAGCGATCAGCCAGAAACCACCCGGCGACGCACCTCTTTGGTCACAATCGCAGAGCATCGTGGACGGCTTCCAGCACGAGCAGCCGGACTACTGGCTAAACTTTGGCAACCCGTGGGAGATCGAGCGCCTGAATGTGGCGTACCCCATCCAGTTCTATGGTCACGTGTCGGTCGCCGAGGAGGACGGTCGCCAGAAGTTCCGGTGGAACCCCAGCGAGACGGTGCGCCCGCATGCCCCCGACAGCACCTTGAACTAATGCACATCGATCCATAATATCAACTGCGCGGTCATGAGGGCAGATCGTCCAGAGTGTCTGCTGGTGGTTCTCCTGCTGGCGTGCAATTCACCGCCTCCGACGCTGCCTGATGCACTGAACTGTGTTGCGCCGCAGGTGACAGCGGTGGCGTATGACAACCCCATCCCGGGGTTCAAAACCAACAACACCATCAACCTGCGGCTGTGGGCGGCCAAGCCCGACACCGAGTTTGACCTGGAGGCCTTCAACACCGGCGACTACATACAGGCAAGCCTACATCTTGCCCGACAGGCAAGCTGCATTCTGCCCCCAACAGGAGTGCGTGACCTGCATCAACGGCTGGCAACAGTCCGACTGCAGGGGCAGACGCAGGCCCGGCTTGCACTGCCTGGGGAAAAATGCTGACACGCCTGTGACTCCGCGGCAGCGTGCTTCTAGTTGCCGGCGCACAACATGTCGTGAGATCAAAGATCAAAGTTGAAACAAAAAAAACCAGGTTCATCCCCTTGTTGCGCGCAGGCCATCCTGTCGAAGCAGCGGGCGGAGACGCTGAGCAGCGTGCTGTACCCGGACGACCGCACGTACGAGGGTAAGGAGCTGCGCCTCAAGCAGCAGCACTTCTTCGTTTCCGCTACCATCCAGGCGCGCCTCCGAGCCCAGCGGGAACTCTGTGCCATCTCACCACCTGCAGATTGGATGTGCACAGAGCGCCCCGCTGCGGTAGGTGTGCACCCTCTGCAGCGGGCCTGGCAGACGCATGCAGCAGCAGGTAGGACCCGACTGCCTGATTGGGTGTCATGGCTGTGGCAGTCCAGCGCAGCTGCGTGGACACAGCATCAGGGCCACTCTACAGTTCCTGATGACCAAAGTCAACAAGTAGCCAGCCAATTTTGCGGGAAGCGCAGGATGTGGTGCGACGGTTCAAGGAGTTCCACACCGACTTCGAGGAGTTCCCGGACAAGGTGGCCTTCCAGCTGAACGACACGCACCCCACCATCGGCGTCGCCGAGCTCATGCGCCTGCTCATGGACGAGAACAACCTGGGCTGGACGCAGGCCTGGGACGTCACCCAGAAGGTGATGCTATGCCCATCCAGCCCAAAGCCGTCCCCATCCTAGACTCGTGCATGCAGAACAACCTCAGTCAGAACGACCTGGGCTGGACGCAAGCACGGGACATCATCCAGAAGGTGGGCAGGCTCGTGCTGATGATGTGTCTTCATAGCCATGAGGCTGTTGTCGCACGCAGATGATGTGCCTGTGATTGAAAGTGGATGCGGCGGAGGCTGGGCACTGACTGGGAGCAACCGCTAAGCCGGCAAGCGGCTTGCAACCACAGGCAAGAGTTTGAATACTTCGAGGCCGCAGGGCTTCAGATTCAGGCGCCATGCTTCATGTCAGGGCTGCAACAGGCAGTGCTTGCAAATGCACCTGCGGCAGCCAGGCTCCAAAGCACGTATGCTTACCAACAAGCTGCTACTTCTCTGTGTTGCAGGTGTTTGCGTTCACGAACCACACGGTGCTGCCGGAGGCGCTGGAGCGGTGGCCGGTGTCGCTGATGGAGAAGCTGCTGCCGCGGCACATGCAGATCATCTACGACATCAACTGGCGCTTCCTGCAGCAGATGCGCGGCCGCTTCGGTGACGACTGGGAGCGCATCTCCCGCATGTCCATCATCGAGGAGGACTACTCGGGGGAGAAGTGCGTATTTTCATCTGAAAGTATTTATTTTCCAGTTTCAAAACAACTATAAAGCGCATCTCCCGCATGTCCATCGTCGAGGTGGACTGCTCCGAGGAGAAGTGCGATTCCCTGCTAGCGAGTGACTTGCTCTGCAGAGATACGGGTCCTGAGCGCTCACTCCTGACGGACCTTGGTGCCTGCGGTGAATGTGGGCAGCCTGCCTTGCTGTTCGGTGCCTGCTTGTCCAAGCCATTCAAGCAATATGACTCTGGCTCATGATAACCACGCTGTCCCCCTCCTGTTTCCTCCATGCTTGTGAATTCGATCCAGTTTCATGCATTGTGTGCATTCTCAAGTCCTTGCCCCACTTTGGCGCAGGTTTGTGCGGATGGCGTACCTGGCGGTGGTGGCGAGCCACACCATCAACGACGTGAGTACCTGACAATCTTGTTTCTTCATTTCAAAATACACTGGCACCTTTGACCTGCAGGTTTGTGCGGATGGCGTACCTGGCGGTGGTGGCGAGCCACACCATCAACGGCGTGGCGGCCATCCACTCGGACATCATCAAGCATACCATCTTCCGGGAGTTCTACGACCTGTGGCCGGAGAAGTTCCAGAACAAGACCAACGGCGTGACGCCGCGCCGGTGGCTGGCCATGTGCAACCCGCCGATGCGCGCGCTGCTGACTCAGACGCTGGGCACCAACGAATGGGTCACCGACGTCACCATGCTGCAGGTCCGGATATGCATTTGGAAGTTGACGGTCGTCAGGCGTGTCACCATGCTGCAGGCTGCAGGGCTCCGTCTTGCTAGCTCGGGCACGAGTGCCTGCTGCAGCGCCAGTCTGCAAACGCATGCTCCTGATATCCGATCTGATCGTCGTCTGATCCGGGACGAGGTGCATGCCTGTTAAGGTGCTCACAAGGACTGCTCAGATTCCACGAAGAAGCAGCCGGGGCCTCGAGCAGACGGGGGCACACTCCTGGCAGTGCAGAGCCCAAGCATATGGCAGATGTATACATGATACCAGCCGCAGCGGCGTGGCGACGGCATCTGCACTTCACATGAACGGCTTTATTGCGGAAGAATAGCTTTTCTGCGATTAGCAATAAAGCTATGCTCTTCCTGGCGGCGCAGGCCCTGAGGGAGAAGGCTGACGACCCGGCGTTCCAGGCGCAGTGGCGGGAGATGAAGGCCACGGCCAAGGCCGCCGCGATGGCCAAGATCTCCGCCGTCACCGGCGTGCGCCTACCCGTCAACGCTATGCTGGACGTGCAGGTGGGCTGCGTTGATGTGTACAGTTGGTGCATTGCATCCTCACGGCTGCACCCGACAGCTCATGTGCCTACATGGAGAGGTACACTTCTGCAAACTCTCTTGTTGGACCTCTGCCTTTTGCGTGTCCGCCTCATGGCCAAGGATGCTGCTCGGTCAGGCAGGGAAGCCACAGGAGGTGTGTTACCTCGGCAAATGATGGGCTCACAAAACTTGTAAATTGTTTGCGCGGCAGGTGAAGCGCATCCACGAGTACAAGCGGCAGTTCCTCAATGTGCTGGGCGTCATCCACCGCTACCACACCATCAGGACGACCGACCCGTCAGAGCGCAGCAACGTGCGCGGCCCTTGCCCCTCAGCCTGGCGTGTGCACGACCTCCTGTTGCTTGGTGCTTCTGCCCAGCACCCTGTGCAAGATCCGTCTGCATGCAAGCGCTGTCTCCACCATCTGTAACCAGCCACCACCACAGCCGCGTTCACCATAGTTCAATTCTCGTAGCAGGAACCAACGATGCTGCATCTCTTTGTTCCTGACCCTTCGTGTGCTGCCGGCAACAGATGGTGCCGCGGGTGGTGGTCATTGGCGGCAAGGCGGCGCCCGGCTACGAGATGGCCAAGCGCATCATCAAGCTCGTCTCCGCTGTCGGCGACACCATCAACCGCGACCCCAACGTGTGCATTATGTCTAACCAAGTGCTCCGAAATGCGAGACTGACACAAACTTACTTGGGATATCGACTGCAAGTATCTGTTCATGACACCATCAAACGCATCCCTGAAATGCGCACGTTGGTGAAGGGACCCAGCCTGACTGCAACCCTTGTTGTTGGGCTTTGCTGCTCGAAGCGCACTGGAGAGGTCCAACATGATGTCTGTGCCTGCACACCAGGACACGAAAGCCGTCCTGTCTGCTACCTGACGCCGCAGCGCAGCATCTGCAGACCGATCGCTGAACCGTGTCCACCACCTCTTGCTGCTATTGACAAACCCAATTCCAATGTCGCTGCCAGGTGGGCGACCTGCTGAAGGTGGTGTTCATGCCGGACTACAACGTCTCGCTGGCGGAGATCGTCATCCCGGGCACGGAGCTGTCGCAGCACATCAGCACCGCCGGCACGGAGGCCTCCGGCACCAGCAACATGAAGTTCACCATGAACGGCAGGTGCGCAGGCAGATATTTGGGATGTTCTCGGACGTGGTTTTGTTCCGGCTTGGCCAGCAGCTCGGCCAGCCGTTGACCGTATGCATCCTGCGTCGATTGCCTGCCGCCGCAGTGCAGCGCATTACTAGAACAGCCACATGCAGATGCACAGAAGCAGGTGCATGGGGGCACCTGGTGTATGAGGCAGCATGATGCATGTGATTTTGGGACAGGGCTAATGGCGGTGTTCCGCGCTGCGCAGCCTGATCATCGGTACCATGGACGGCGCAAACATCGAGATCGGGGAGGAGATCGGCTTCGAGAACATGTTCATCTTTGGCGCCAAGACGGACGAGGTGCCGCAGCTGCGCAAGGAGCGCCCCAGCCTGGAGGTGTGACGCCCATACCCCTCCCTATATGCCTGGGGTTGCAGTGGCAAAGAGCGGGTCGCTCCCTATATGTACTCCCTATACGTCGCTCCCTGTACGTCGTGCTGTGCAGCTTGAAGAGTTCAGTCACTGTTCCAGAGCCGGCTCGCCTGTCCCAGTGCCGTCTCGCCCTGTCCCAGTGCTGTTGCGCCTGAAAAGCTGGGAGATGTCTGTGATCCCCTGACCTGCAGGTGGACCCGCGCTCTGACAACGCAGCATGGCTGCCGCAGTAGGTTCTCACCATGTATGCTCAAATACCATTTCTCGGTATCCACTTCGACCCGCAGGTGGACCCGCGCTTCGACAACGCGGTCAACATGATCCGGAAGGGCGTGTTTGGGTGGGAGGGCTACTTCGAGGAGCTGCTGCAGACGCTGTCAGGCTCGCGCGACTACTACCTCGTCGCCAACGACTTTCCCGCCTACCTGCTGGCCCAGGTGCATGTCGTCTCATCTTGCTTCGAGACTTATCAGAAAGTCATGACAAATTATACACGTGTTGTGTTTCGTTGTATACACTTCCCCGCGACAACCTCATCGCCAACGACTTCCCCGCATACCTGCTGGCCCAGGTGCCGTGTCTTGTCTTGACTTATCATTCAGATGATTCGTAAACTTCTCCTTTTCAACGTCAGACTTTCCCACTTACCTGCTGGCCCAAGTGCGGCCGCATGTATTTTGGTTCGTCATTTGGAAGTCGTGATGCTACGATATGTGCGTTTGAGTTTCCAATTTGCAGAAAACCCGCCTACCTGCTGGCCGAGGTGTGCAGCCGTGCCATTCTGAGGCGTGACAAGAGCTGCGGGCGGCCGACGGCAGCGGCGTGCCACTCTGCCTTGCAAACACGACTGCTCCAGAGTGACTGAGCGAAGGGAAACGACACTTCGCTGCGCAAGAGTGCCTCCGGAGCCGGCCGCAAGGCAGCTCGGCACTCCACCACAAGGGCGCTGCGCCCCCAGGTTAACTCTGCAAACCGGCTGTCGACTCTGCTGCCTGCTTACTTGCAGGAGGAGGTGGATGAGGCGTACCGGGATTCAGAGCCAGGAGGATATACCGAGCTCGTTATCACTGCATTTTGGTTGGTTGACACCTGTGTATGGACTGCAGGAGGAGGCAGATGAGGCGTACAGGGACCAGGCGCGGTGGACGCGCATGAGCATCATGTCCACCGCCGGCAGCGGCTACTTCTCCTCCGACCGCACCATCCGCCAGTACGCTGAGGTGCGGCGCAAACAGATCTCGGATGACTTAGTTCCCTGACCTGCTGAGCGGCTCAAGACTGGCCCGAAACATGTGCTGGTGTGCACATGCACAAGCCTGGCCTCGAGTTCTCACAGCTCCTGTGGCCCGCTTGCAGGAGATCTGGCAAGCCAAGCCATGCCCGGTGCCCAGCAACCTGTAGTTGCGGGTTGTTGGGGCGGGCACCATGGCGGCATGCGTGTTCGGTTTCGGGAGGCTACTGCTGCTGGCGTGGCAGTTGCGTTAGCTTGATGTCGCAGCTTGCACATCGACACGTGGCTTTGTTGACGGGGGTAAGGGCAAGAGGTGCTTGCAGCGATGCGAGTGTGGGGAGGGGGCAGCGCATGTACGATGGTGAACTCGAAGGGCCAAATGTGTATTGGAACATGCTATTGCCTTGTAATGGGTAGAAGTATATGCTGTGTCAAACATCTCTGATCAAATCATGTGTCGACAAGCAAAGCAGAGCGGCATACAACCGCAACGTTCAAAACCAACGCAGTATGAATAAATACCATCTAGCATGCACACTGGACTCCTTGCATCACATTCTGATGCAGGCCACACGGGCCCCTGCAATGCAGTCCAGGTAGCTGGCGCAGCATTTGCTGCAACCAAACAACGGCTCGTCTTTGCAGCCTCAGCCAATGCAGTCAGGCTGCCACCTGGGGCCGGGATGCCTTGTTGCTGAAGGTCGGCTGCCCGATGGAGGCGCGCAGCCTACATTGTTGAAGTAAGGGTGCATTATGAAATAAGGGGGGCATGGCAACATGGTAGGTCACAAATGCGATTTTAATCTGTTGGGGGGCTGGGGGCGTACCGGTTCCACATTTTGCCATTGGGGTCGATCTGCACATTGCAGTACCGAGTCAGAGGGTCCCGAGTTCTTCAAGTGAAAACGAACGCTTGTGCGCTCACAAAGGTACTTCAGTCACCTTTCGCGGAGCCGAGATCACTGTCGGTATCGGCAGGTACACGTAGTGTGTGTTGACCAGCCCCTGCAGCCACAAGAAAATGGCGACTTCGACACTAGTGCACGTGGTCATGGCCCATCATGGCGGAGTTGCTGTACACGTCGCATGGCAATCTAATCGGAGTACAGAATGTGGATGTACCAGAGATCAAGGCCAGTTCGAGGAAGCACACCACAGTGATGCCGGTGTAGCCGGCAAAGGCGGCGTGCACGGCGTTGTGCGCCAGGATTTTGCAGTAAATGCGGTCGTTGGATATTGTCGGCACCGTCCTGATTATGTAGGAGGGGTCGATGTACTTGACGTCTGCGCCCTGCAGGACCACCCAATCATCTTTCTGATCTGAAAAAAATGGTGTTGATTCAACCACGTTTGGCAGGCACAAGCCGGATGCATCCTTGCAAATCTGTGGCGCAAGCCCTAAACCCTAAAAGGATGCAAATCTGTGGCTTGCGCCACAGATTTGCAAGGATGCATCCGGCTTGTGCCACTGTGGCAGGCGAGAAGAGAAGCTGTAGCAGAGCAGCTGGTCGATAGATGCAGCAGGCAGCCGAGGTCTGAGCTGGCGCGCGCGCACGCGCCCTGAGTTTCGTCACCAACTGTGTAAGATGCAATAATGCATCTCTGAGCGCACCTTGAAGGCGGCGCGGAACTGGTCGCGCAGCCAGGGGCCCACGTCCGCCAGGATGGCGTTGCCGCTCGCGTCCCGCCCCAGCTTCTCGGAGTCCTGCAGCAGGTCCTGCGCGGCGCACCACGCGGGGGGCGCACGTCAGACCGAGGAGCAGAAGCTGCGACGCGCTGTTGCAGCGCATTCACATGCATTGACGTCTACATGCACACAGACGTGGGTGCGACCACGCGATCCCAACGGATTCATTTGCACCCATGGTCCAGAGGCGCTGCCCTGTGCAGCTGGCACAGCAGCGCGCCGCCAAAGGCGATGCGAGAGCTGAATTTGCCAAGCGCAGAGGGCGCGAGCACCTGGCCGGCGCCCTCGGCGATGCATACGACGCAGTGCCCCTTGTCGTCCAGCAGCGACTGTACGTACGATAGCAGCCCGCGCTCGCCCTGCATCGCGAACTTGACCTCCGGTATGAGGCACACATCCACCACGCCTGCACCCCAGCAGGTTGCTGTCACACCCTGGTGCCCAAACGGCATATGGTGCTGGGTTGCCAATGCATGAGCGCCTGGCAATAGCCCGCCCCCCTGACCTGATCAAGTTTGTTCCTGACAAAGCACATATCGGCCGGACAAAGTTGCATCAAGTTGCCGAATGCCGTGCCACAAGCGCGCCCCCAAGCTTGACGCGGCTGCTGCATTGGCAGCGCCCTATGGCAGCCTTGCAACAGTTGTGCGCACCCGAGGCGAGGGAGGCCTGCATGGCGATGAAGCCGGAGGAGCGGCCCATGAGCTTGACGACGCCGATGCCATGGTACGCGGAGCTGCTCTCCACCTTAAAGGAAGAAAGACATCCGCATCATGTTCAAGTACGCCTGCTGGCCTGTGGAGGGACTCCAGCAGGAGCGACATGAAACGGTGCCAAGTAAATCCCGCACCTTGGCCGCCAGCAGCGCCTCTTGCGCCGTCTCCACCGCCGTGTCGAAGCCGAAGCACTTGTCGATCTGCGGCGCACACGCAGCCCTGTCATTCACAGTCAATATCAGCGCAATCCTCGTTTGCTGTTTGACACAGGCTTTCTCCCGTTGTCTCCACAGCCGTGTCGAAGCCGAAGCACTCGTTGATCTGCACGTGTGCCCCCAGCGCAGTCTTGACAGTTAGAACCCAGCCACTGACACAGGAAGCACTTCTCGATCTGCGGCGCGCTCTGGCACAACTCAGCGACAGCTGCTCCCTGGCAGCATGAAGTGGGACATCTCGGCTACGCATTCGTGCCAGCTGACTGCTCCAAACCTGCAAGCTGCAATGCTGGCGCCGCAACTTGCCAACTGAAGGTGCAATTGGAGATGTAGCGCTGCACCCCTGCGGCACGGCCAGCGAGCCGCTTTCTATCTGCGCCACAATACTGGACGCTGTGCCAGTAGTCAAGGTTTGGGGGAACAACTCGCACCAGCAGGATGTCGTTGTCGATTGACTTGGGGATGCCCACGATGGAGGCCACGACGTTCTGCTTTTCGCACTCCTGCTGGATGGCGTTGGCGCCCGCGTTGCCGCCGTTGCCGCCCACCACGAACACCATGTCGATGCCCCACATGTCAATCTGCTTCACGATGTGCCTGCGCAGGCATGCCGCCGACACACCTCAATAGATTGCAACTTCCCACTGGACCGATAGGAGTCGGGGTGTTGAGTGTCTCATACGCGGCGACCCTGGAGCTCCTCAGACCAGGCGGCCAACCACAGGCAGAGCGCATGGCACTGGACTATCAGATTGTCGGGATGAGGATGTCCTGCAGTTTGCAAGGGCACGCACTGGATGTCGGCGCCGCCGCGGGAGGTGCCCAGAATGGTGCCGCCCTGCAGCTGGATGCCGTCCACACTGCGCCGCGTCAGCACCACCGGCCGGTCATCACGATCGTAGAAGCCCCTGTACCCGTACCTGCAGCACAGCAATTTTGGGGTTTGTAAGGCTTTTGCAGAGTGGCATGCGGTGCTTGTTGATTGCACCGCTGGCGCCGCAAGATGGATGTTCTCCAAGGCGCAACACATACGCAGGGTGACAGGCCTGTCATTCCCAACTTTCAGTCCGCTTGAGGCGCTGCCATTTGCAGTGCATGCTCCGACTTACAAGGGTGGCCCTTTGGAGATCCCCTTCCATATCGCGCTCTCTGTCCCCGCAACAAGGAGTTCACGGCGCGCTCGCTTGATATCCGGAGTGGCCGTACGGCACGACACATTCGTTCACCTGGCTGGTCCTGAGAAAGTCCCGTTTCAACAGCTGTGCACTTGCTTGGAGTTGCCTCCATGGGTTTGCGCTCACTTGATGCCCAGGATGTGGCCCTCCGGCACGCCGTAGTCGCTCAGCTTGTTGACTAAGCCCTGCACCACGTCGTTGAGGCCCGGGCACAGGCCGCCGCATGTGACGATGGCGACATTGACCTCCGACGGGTTGAAGTATATCGTCTCGCGCGCGCCGGCGCGCATCGCCCACGGCGGCAGCGGCACGCATACCTGCGGTCGGCACGCCGCACGCGTCATGTGCAGTCGCCGGAACGGCGTGCGTACGAGGGTTGAAAACAAGGGAGTCTGTAGCTGCGAGGAGCTGTCCGCCGGCACCCTTCTGAACAGGTCCAAGAGGTTGAGCACATCGAAGGGCTCGCAGGTAAGTGGCGCACGCGGGAAAAGATGCAGACTAAACATAGGCTTGCTGCACTGTTTCACACAGAGTCACAGAAACTCACGCTGTCGTCTGAGGACGATTCCGCCCGGGACTGGACCTGGTCCATCAGGTCCAGTGACGCCGTAGCGCCGGATTCCCGGTCATCGAGGTCCGACGTCTCCCAGTCGCTGTCCTTGCAGGACGCGCCGGCGGAGTTCAGCGAGCTGAAGTGCATCGAGTTGAGCGCCACCCGGTCCCCGTCGTAGACTGGCGGACATGAGATGGATTGTTGGAAACGAGAAAAGGGTATTGCAGCGGCAGAAGGACAGTCAGTCAGGTCCAAGAAACCGCACTTGCGAAGATATGCAAACGGCATCCATGTGCCTTGGTTAGATGCGCTTAGTCTCGAGACAGCAGGAAAGCGCACCAAAGCCGCCGCCAAAGTTGTTGTGAGCGGCGAACGGGCTCGGCCTGCGATCGCGCCAGCATGTCGATGCATGTGCGTGGCGGTGACGAGTAATTGCATCGCAAGACGAGCAATTACTGCAACTGCTGCATGCAGGCATGTGCCGATCACCTGGCCATGAGCTTGTTCCTCAGGGTGGGGATTTCCAGCGTCGAGTCATCGCCATCTGATTCAGCACGAGCAATCTTAGCTCGCATGTGCATGCATTGTATCATTTTGCACTGTAGACGCTTGCTCATAGCATGCACACCAGCAGTAGTGACGGCCGATATACGCGCGGCGGGAACCCTAACGCCGCATGGTGCATGATTTAAGTTTTCTGCAGCTTGTACTGCAGCGCGACTGACCTGGACGCCCAGGCGTGTCAACTGCGAACGAGACGCCGCCCATAGCTTGGCAGTGGTGCACCAGCGCACGGCCATCTCGCAGGGTTGCCCGGCTGGATTTTGCAGCCAGCAAGGGCTCGCCGGTGTGCCAGTGCTTTTGGCACAGAATGGCTGCGTTGCAGGCGTCATTGCTACCACGTGTACTGCTCGTACATGTAGAGGTGTTGCCCAGTCGAAGAGGCAGCTGCGCAAACTGCGCCATGCCGAGATCAATTCTCAGGTTTGCAAGAGCGCCGCGAATCAGACAACAGCACAGCGCTGTGTCATTGCCGACGAGCGCTAAATCAAGCAACGTACTCTGACGATGCAAGACGATAAAGATGCGGCATGCTGCCGATCCGGCGCGCTTCTTTGCGAGCCCTGTTTACGTAACCGCAGTTCCCCCGCTTGTCGTTGCCCCCAGGACACTTCAATGCGCACGATAAAAGGTCGAACCGAGAGTCTCCCGGTACTTAGCCAGTACTTAAGTACGGTGTACTATTTCGGACAAAAAGGCGACTTAAGTTCGACTGGTCGTGTCGACTTCGAGTGGGATCCAGCCTGGCATGCGTCAGCATTCGACTCGGGACCAGCTCGACTTCGAGGCCGCGTCAACGCAGCAACTGCACGTCTTGCAGTCAGCAGCAGGGCAGCTTCGGACTGCATGGCAGCTCTGCATGGCATCAGGGCATCGCAGCTTCGTGTGGGCCTCACTCCAGCCTGGGTTCGCCTTGGGGTCGACTGTGCTTTCGGAGTTTTCTGGCAGTTTTTCTGAGCGACCCAGTAACGACTGAGCTTTGCTCCGCAATCAGCTCGACTTCCCGACCTTAGACTCGCTGCTGTGAAGGACTCCGCTTCGGCTCGACTTGGGCTCTGCTCACCTCCAGGATGGCTCCGGCTCTGTGCAGCTCAGCTCTGGGCCAGCGTCGTGGCGGCAGCAGGCCACTCTGTCAGATACCCGCCGGAGTGCCGCTGCCGCTTGCGCAGCGAGGGCCGCTGCGCCCGGGACGCAAGCGCCGTTCCGGAAACATTAGTAATACTCCTGCACTTGAGGAGCACCCGGCCGCAGCAGCCAGCCATCAGCCGCCGCGTCAGTGTGCACACTGCGGTGCTCCGCTCGTAACGAACGGTGTTGTGACACCGCTACGCCTCGGGACAGTGCAGCCGCCTCTGCGGGCTCTTCTCCCCCAACCTCACACAACCAAGGTGAGCTCCTCGCAGCGCTTGCCCAGCAGGCGTAGCCCGCTCCTCACTTTCAGGCGGCTCCAGTGCGGCCACAGTGTGCAGCATGCGCGGCGGGGCGGGCAGTCGCAGCCTTGCTGCGGACGCGACCTGTTGCCATCTTTGCACATCGCTTTGCGAGTCCGCCACTAAAACCGCCGCCTGAGGCTGCATGCGATGTCAGTGGCGTCAGCGACAGCCCTGCATGATGCCCGCACGGTCGTTGACAGGCTGACCGCCGACCAGCGGCTTCAATAATTGAGTTTTGGCGGGTGCACACTGATGGCGGTGCGCTTCTTGTGAGCCACAGCGGGCTAGCTGGCAGCCTAACAGCAGTGCAGGCGACCAGATCACCGCCACGCTGCATCACTGCTGCGGCCTGTGCTCGTCAGACGCTGCTGTTCATGTGCCGCAGCGTATGCTCTCTGCACGCGCGGGCGACGTGCTGCTGTCACTCAGCACCGTGTTCTTATACTGTTGCGATGGGCCTACGACAGCTGACCGGCGTGTCTGCTCTCTGCATGCAGGCGTACGTGTCGACTCCCCTGGGCGTGCGCTACGCCTCCAGCGAGCTGGCCGCGCGGTGTGTGCATGTCCTCTCAGCATGCTCCTCAGCTTAGTGTCGCTCGGCTGTCCCATCAACAATGCTCATGCATGAATGCCTGCATGCGGGCTTCGGTTGCACACACGCTGCATGCATCCGACTGCATGTGTGTCCCTCTGCATGCGGAGCTAAGCGTATTGCAGTGCGTCTGCCATCTCACACTGACCGGCGAATCGGCATCGCGGCGATCGCTGCTGAGCTCAGTCAGCCTGTTCGTTTTGTTCATGCTGCTGACGTGCTGGCTGCTTTGTACCTTGCAGGGCAGCCGCCTAGGGCAGTGCGAAAGTCTTCCGTGAACGGCATCCGGCCTGCGGCAGCAGGTGCGCGGATGCAATAGCCTCTTTGCCATGCTTCTCGCTGCGGTAACATGTGAACCGCCAGCTCTCCGCCTGCATGCCGCCATGGCTGGCAGGGCCTGTTGGGCTGTACATCGCTCAACTGGTGTGCTGCCTTGGCCGCATGCATGCTGGCGCGGTCAACTTGGTAGAACGCTGTGGCGTGACTACGCACGCTCTGTGGGTGTTACCACTTCCCATTGATCAAACAAAAGCATTCCGATTTTCTGACGAGTACCTCTGTCGCAGTCATGCCGAACCAAAACGCCGCCAACAGCAGGCACCGTAATTCCAACTACGTCACGCGAGGACAGTGCATCGAGCTGTGTACGGCACAAGCGCAGGAGACCCACGCAGTTATGGCAGCAGCTCATGCAGCTGCAGCAGCAGCTGCCGTCTCAGCCGGCTCCACAACCTGCACTCATGCCGCCGCAGCCCCAGCCGCGGCAGCAGCAGCAGCCGCAGTCAGAGCTGCAGCAGAGCCAGGGTGCCGCTGCAGTGGCGGCACTGCCTTCAGCGCCTGTGAACATGCCTGCGGCGCCCGCCACAGCAGGCCGCGCCGCGCAGCAGCCGCCACCAGTCACAACCGGCGGCGGCGCTGACCGGAGCGCTGCGGCCGTGAACGGCCGCAGCAGGCAGCTGTATGGCAGCCAGTCGCGAGCCACGGGCCAGCCCCGGCGCGGTGAGCAGGCTGCGGAGGCGCCGCCGCGGGGCATGGACAGCCTTCGTGCGGATGCCGTGGCCTCGCGCACCTTTGGCGGGCACATGCTGACGCACGGCCGTGCCGCCGACGGGCCGGCACCGCTCGTGCATGGTGCTGGTCAGCCAGCCGCGGTGGCGGCGGGGGCGGCGGGGGCAGCGCAGCATGTGCCTCAGCAGGCCGGGGCGAGGCTGCTGCCGCAGCCCTTCCAGGAGCAGCTCCTGTAGGCTCTGGCCGTCCAAGGGCAGCAGCCGCCGGCGTCGGCCTTATTACAGGGTCTGTCGCTGCCTCAGATGGTGGCGGCCTGGCAGCAGTGCACACAGGCGAGCCAGCAGCAGCAGCATCAGCAGCAGCAGCCGCCGCCGCCACTGCAGCAGCAGCAGCACCCTGCGGCGGTCCCTGCAGCGTCGCATCATCTGCAGGAGCTACTGGGTGCGCTGCCACACATGGCCACCAGTGAGCCGCTGGCGATGCAGCAGGGGCTCGGCCCTGCGATGGGCGTGCTCGGCTTCAGCACCAACCAGGCGCTTGGCAACGGTGAGCCAATGCATCGCGCGCTTGGGCAACTGCACCTTGCAGCCACGGTCGCTGGTCATTGCGAGCACAGATACATGTGCACTCTGCCGGATCGAAATGGCGCGTGCGGACTTGGCTGAGATCTGAACGGCACAGACATCTGCTGTTTGAAGTGAAAGCAATTGTGGAATAGTTTTTCATCTGCAAGACATTGCCTGGTGAATGCTCAATGATGCGGTCTACCGAGAGCTTGGCGCCTCTTCATGCAGGCATCACGACCACCAGTGGCTCGCAGGGTCCTGCCGCGGCGACCGCTGGCGCGGCCCCGCCGTCGGCGCCGGCGCCTGTGATGGCGTCGCAGCCGCCGGCCAACGCTGCTGCTGCCGTGCAGCCGGCTCCGAGTCGAGCGCGACCGCGCGTAGGTTATTCACGAGACAAAGTCGCCAGACCGCCTGCTGGCCGCCACTGCCTTGCCGTCGCATCTTCCCGCCTTCAATCAACGCTGATCTGCCGGATGGACTTGACTTTGACTTCTCACCTGTTGGCCTCCAATTCTTGCAGAATAATCCCACCGGCACCGACGCCCGCCGGAACCTGGGTCCAGGATCAGGAACCTGATCCTGGACCCCAACGGCGACGTGCTGCGCTCGGTGGCGGCGTTCGACCCGGATGCGCCGGCAGACGGCCGCCTGCTGGTGCGGGCGACGTTTGACGCGTTCAAGCATCGAGCGCAGCGCCGCCGCCGCCTCCGTCGACGGACGGCGCAAGAGTATGTGGATCGCCTCCAAGGCCATGCTGGAGGGCGTCCACCTGCCAACGGTGAGGTTGCTGTTATTGGGAAACGCATTGGAATCTTACAATATTGCAACCGGCCGCTGCACGCTGACGCAGACGCGGCGGCCTCAGTGACCTTCGTGTCGCCCAAGACCGCGCTGCGGTGAGCGGAAGTGCATGCTGCCTGCTGCTGGCTCACAATACGTGGGTCTGAATGCCGTGTGGCCGCCCGCACCAAATCCGCGGCAAGCTCCCATCCCAGCTGTGTTGGCACAGGTCTGCTTACCTCTTTACGATTGTTGTATTCTGACAGTGTAACCCGCAATTGTTGGACAGGCCATGGAGCACTGCCGCGTCGTCACGCTGTGCTGCGTGCGGCTGTACGTGCCGCCGAAGGCGGGCACCACCGGCAGCGCGGTCGACGTCAACTACCTGCCGGGGCGCATCCGCGAGGCGTTCGCCGAGCACGTCTCGGAGGCGGCTTCGCAGCATCCGATCACGGTCTACCTGCTCACCAGCGGCACGCCGCTGGTGCACTACATCTCTTGTGTCTTGGCAGCAACACTCTCCTCCCACAATGCTTTTCCAATGCTAACTTCTGCAGTCCTTCATTGGGCTGCAGGTGTCATGGCATTTCATGTCTGGCTGTGTGTCTCTGTCGTCAATCCGCAACACATTTTGAAGGCCGCCACATACCGCTGCGCCACAGTCCGCGCCGGTTGGTGGCGCCGCCGCCGTCGCCGCCCTCGCTGCCGAGGATGACGAGCAGGAGGAGTGGCCGGAGGGGCCGGCAGCCCAGCGCCGCCGGCTCAATCCGCCCGAGCACAGCGCCGCCGCGGGTGCGCCGCCTTCGAGCCTCCCTTCTCTTAGTTGGAAAACGCTGCGTTTCTCTGGGCAAGGAGGGGCGGGGCTGTGAGACCCACGAGGCCAGCGAAATGTGCGGCATCACCAGCGTTTCGAGCGCCGCGCTGGTGTCTGAGCAAACATCGATGTGAAAGAGTGCCTTAGGAAAGGGAGCGTTCTGAAACACCAACCTGCTGACGCTTCTGTTTTGAGCTCCTAGCAAAACCAGACTTGCTGATGGGTGACTGTGCGACATTGTAATCTGTAGAAAGCGTATGCCACGACGGCCTTTGGCGAGAACCGGAAGTGGCCATGCGCCACCGCGAAGAAGGGTCGGGCAAAGGACTCGCCTGAGACCTTTGCCAGTGCGCGGAGCACGGGCGAGCGGCTGCGCGCAGGTATCCTTGGTGTTGAGACTGATGTGCCGTGACAGTGCTGCTTCTTCTGGATGAAACGGAGGCATACTTGAGGCGACTTTTGTGCCAGCCGCACTGCTTGGCATGGTGTGAATTGACAATGTGTGATCGATTGATTGCTAGTTGTTAATTTCTATCTGATGCAGGTGACGCCTGGCGCCGGAGTGGCGGCCACCCGCTGGGGGCGATGGCAATGCGCAAGGCGATTGCGGCTGCATGCTGCCCTGAGGCACTAACAAATGCGGAGATGAAGCCATCCGCCCGCCTCGACCAGGTGGCGCGCATCGCCGCAAAGGTGAGATTGGTTCTTCATAGCCCGAAACTTGGTGCAGTTTCAATATGCGTTGCGCTTGTTATGTGGAGACATGCCATTCTTTTGCACAGCTATCGCCGGCAGGCCAACCATGCACTTCCATTGCGCTGTGCAGATCCACTCGCGGCTGAAAGAGCCGGACACCAATAAGTCAACGGCCAAGGCAGTTGGTGGCATGGAGATTACAACAGCTTGCTGCAGGTAAGCTTGTGATGAAGTCCTCTACAACCCTGACATTATGCACAATGAACTTACAGCTTTCTTCTGCATCATTGCGCGCCCACATAAATTCTGCTGATAATCCAGGGTTCAAGCTCGAGTCTTCATGTCAAGTCTGTGCTCTTGCGCACTGCAGGAGCTGCAGCTTGTGGAGGCGGAGCCGCACAACTTCGCGCCGGCGATCAACATTGTGGACTACGAGTTTCGTAAGATAGTCGCCGCGCGCGAGTCCTGATGGCAAATGTGGTTCGATCATGCAGTAGGCATCCATTGATGCAAGCGGCGCAAAGCGTGAACCTTTGACAAGTGGCAATCATTCATGCTGTGATTCTCGTAGCTTCAGCTCTGGCATCCTGGATTTCAGCATACGATCGCTCGCAGATTGGCGAATTTAATGTATGGAATTCTATGTAAGGTCCTGGAATTCCATCGTCCGCATCCAGCCATCATGCATTGAAAATGTTGCCCAACCTCGTCTGGAATTTTAGCATCGGATCCGTAGGAATTCCAGCAGCCGTTCCACCGATTCCATCGAAGTCAATTCCGACGTGCGAAGCCTTGACAGCACCAGTACAATGCGCCCGAGGGCCGGCAATAAGGTGACTAACAGTGCCGGCGGTGGCACATGGACTGCGACTGATGCAGCTGACATGTACGGTCAGGAATGTACTTATACAGATCCAGCGCATGTACTGCGTTCTCGAAGCGACTGCAGTACCTCCTCGCCCATCTGCGGCGCGGCGGCCGCTTGGGCATGCACTGCCCGTCATGTGTCGAATAACCCCATATCCTGTTGCCTTGGGAGGACTTTGCGAATGAGGTATGTATCAGCCTATGTCAGACCTTGCGCCCAATGCTGCTAGGCATCGAGGCGCCGTCTGCTGGGGTCACGGCAGGCAATGCGCCGCTCTTTGGCTGCTGAGCGCCACTGGCGCTGGCAACTGCCGCACATGGCAGCGCAATAACGCTGCCCTGCTAAGCTTCAGCTCGGGGAGCATATATGCTCCCCGAGCTGGGTATATACTGACGAGTCCATGCAACGTGGTGCGAGCTATGCATATCACATGGCGATGCTTTGGCTGTGTCCGCAGCGCGGCGGCATCCGCCTAGTTGCGCATGATACATACAGAGACACATGCCGCGCGGCGCCACGCCCTGAGTGTCTGATATATAACCAAACCTCGAATGGAACTGCACGCGCAGGCGATGCCAGCCATGCTGTCGAGGCGGGGGCAGCCCCAACTCACATTGCATACATGTTGACGGCAGCAAGGGCAGCAATAAGTAGGGCAGCAACAGCATCAAGTGCGTCGCTTTCTTTCGAATACAATGGTCGGTCCTATGCTGTGAGGCGATGCGCTGGTGGATGCACTCCTTTCAGGATGCGGAGACGGCTGGGCGCGGACAAGGCCACCATTTCATGGTCAGCAGCATCAAGTGCGCCGCTCTTTGTTTGGTATGTTCGGTACCCAGGCCCTCGGTACCGAGGTCCAAGCACACGTTGCTTGCACAGCAGTCCACTCGACGATGTGCTGAGACCGACGCCGCCCTGCCACGGCATCTGCACAGTACACCTTTCAGGTCCGTTGCATCTGAACCCTCCTCATTTTGCATTCTGCAGGCGCGCAATTGACTGGATGGACAGGACCGTGAAGGAGGAGGACATCGCCTGCGACTGGCAGCGTGTGCCCACGTATGTGTACACACCCAATCAGCAGCCCAAAAACCTCGACTACCTGGAACAGGAGCTGCAGGTGTGCTGGGTTTATATATTCTTTGGCTGCGATACTGTGTCTGGCTCCAGTATTATGGAGTCTGATGACAGTCCTGATAGGTCCCCAAAACAAACGGAGGCAGCAACGACCGTTCCTGCTGCACCGATTGGATATACTAGCAGCTGAGCATTACATCAGTTGTAGGATCAGTCGTGACATACAAGGCCAACCAGATAACAGAGGCAAAGGTGGCGGCACCAAACAGATAACCACCAGATAACAGAGGCAAAGGTGGCGGCACCAAACAGCATAGTCACTCAGTGCAGGCTGCCTAGTAGGCACAATTTCGCGGAGGGAAAGGTTGGCGGTGCCAACAGCACGAGCGATGTCGCCAACAGGTGATCCAGACACAGTGCACTTGCAGCAGCCAGGAGAGGTGGTGCACTGACGATTCTCTCACTCAGCATTCTGGCAGCCTTGCACACAAGTGTGGTGGTACACATGGATTTGAGCTTGGATGTCGAGATCAAAGGTCAAAGACTGGATGATGGCTTAATTGCGAAAGGGGCGAGGCGGCCTACAGTCCGGTGCTGTTTGGGAACCACAGCATCAACTGCGCTGGCAAGCACCGTCTGAGAGGATGTGCACAGCCGTGTGGCCTCTGCTGCCGGCACTTGCAATTGTGGCGCGACAATCTTTCGAAATCCCGTTGCGTCCACTACCCATGGAGGTGCTGCATCGCGGACATGCCGCACGGCGGCGGCGTGCGCTGCGGGCCCGGCTGGCTGCGCTAGGTTGCCGGCGTCAATGGCCGCCGTGCCCATCTGCTGCTGGTAGTCCCGCAGCGCCACCAACTGCTGCGTCACCTGCGGCGGGATGCGGGTGGTCAGTCTGCGCAGTCTCCTGGTCAGATTAAATAAAGTTGCATGCTCATGAGGCGTTGCCAGAATGAGCAGAAGGGATGGCAGAAGCAAGTTGGACGACAGGTGCAGAAGGCAAAGCAAGGCAAGGCAAGACAGGAGGAGGGGACGCCGTCTCAGGGCGCACCATGCCGCATGGTGCGGTGGAAGAGGTAGCGCTCCTCGTGGCGGCCCGACGTGTGCAGCAGGTGCCTGTTTGAGGAGAGTGCATCCGCGTCAGTCCCTTGATACATGTGCATGCCCACTCCCAGCACACAGGCACCGCATGCAACACTGCAATGAGCTGTTCAATCTGCACATTGATTCTCGTGCAAGAACATGTGCGGCAACATTGAATGCAAATTCACCGCAAAGCTGACAGAGAATCCGCTACAATGTTGACGGAGACGCAAACCCGCTCGCAGAACTGTGTCACGGAGGAGGCGCCACGCGTCGGTGGCGAGCGGGTCATGTATGGCAGGGCCCCGCCGCCGCTGACCCGCCACAGGATTGGTGCTCAGCAGCACTTGCAGCTCTGCGGCGGTCCAGCACTGCTCGTCCGGCATGCTGACGCTGTCCACCATGAGCGCTCGCAGCTCCGCCTGCGTCGCCCTGCGCGGCGCGCAAACAGACAATTGCGGTGCAGCTTTTGGGAATGGGCGCCTGTGAAATGCTCTCTGCAATCTGTAGCTACAGATACTTCTCATGGGTCTCAATGAGCCCATATTGTGACGCACCCCAACGTGGTCCGCCACCTCCTTCATCGTCCAGCTGCGGTTGAGCATCTGCTCAACCACCGCGAGGTCGATGGAGACGCGTGGCCTGCCACGCGCGGCGGCAGCCGCAGCCGCGGGTGCTGGAGCCGAGGAGGCCGAGTCCGCCATGAGCAGCCAGTGGCGCAGCTGCTGGCGCGGTTCAGCAGCGCAGCCAAAGCCAACGATGCGGCCGCTGGCCGCGCGCTGCGTGCAGTGCGTGTCAGTTCATCAGGTGGTGAGGATGTCAGCAGATGGGGATGCAAGTTCATCCGGACTGCTGCTGGCAGGTTGGTTCCATTTCCTGCTGCTGAGCGCTTGTGTCTGTCGGAATATATCGATGGCTGCAGACATCCACAGGTCTTGCAATGCTGCGTGGCTGTGCGGGACTCTGAATCCGGACGGCAGCATGCTCATGCACCTGGGTCGCCGGCCGCTGCCAGCCGCGTGCCGCTGGTGTCCGGGTAGTCGAATCGAAGCCGAGTCGAAGCCGATGGAGCCATCGTGCATGCCTGCCGAGCCGAAGCCAAGCTGAAGCCGGTGCCGAGTAGATAGATGAAAGCACAGCAGGCCAGCGGAGCCACAGTCAATCCAAAGACGAGTCGAAGCGCGGTCGAAGCAGCTGCCCGCAATGTTGCCGCCTAGATGCTGAAGTCGACACAAAGCAATCCTGGGTGACAGCCGGCCGCGAGCTGCGTGTAGGCCGTCTGAAAGCTGAAACTGGTCTGGAGTCGACCTGCAGACGATACGAAGGCGAATTGCTGCTGCGACATTGCTGATGCGGAGCCGCGTCAAAGTCGATTCAAAGTCGATTGGAGGCTGTGACGACTCTGCGACGACACCTCCTTAAACCTACGGCGTTTGAGCCGCTTAATGTCCGCATCGGTACACCATATTAAGCCTATAGTTCATGCGCGGTCCCCGTAATGCGACACGCGTGCGCCTTTGTGCGAAAGCGCACCGCGTCGCCTGTGGTGCCTCCGAAGCGCCGAAAATCGGCGACGCGCGTCGGCTTTCATAGAGGTTGCCGTTGTCCGCTGGGCGGGCGCTGAGTCCGCAGTTTGTCGATCTCGCCTCACGGTGCACGGGTCCAGTGCACGGGCGTTCCGTGCCATGTCGGAGTCACTTCAAGAGGCCAGATTGAAGCGCCTCAGAGTGCGGCGGAGTGCGCCGAGTCGTTTGCAGATCGGGAGTGGCGACCATGCGCGCACGTGCCGTAACCTTGCGACCCTTCCCAGTGACCGAGGCCAGGAGATATGGTGGAGTGCCGCGCAAAACGGCGTTCGCTTGCTGTGGCGACAAGATGGTGGCTTTTGAAAGCTTTGATACGGCAGTTGAACAGCGCCGAACAGGCTAGGGTTACCCGGTTGCAGCCAAGTGCTCCGGGAGTCCCCCGGGAGTCCCCCGGGAGTCCCCCTCCCTGGCCTCCACGCCCCATATTTCTCGCGCACTTCCTACACCCTCCTGGGGGCTCACTACATTGCAGCGTTCCCGAATCAGTAATCCTTATTCCGATGTCATTGCAAGGCACTGGTCCCCGACTGGTCTGCACTGGTGCAGCCCGCTGTTCTTCATTTGCCGTTTCTCAAAGACTGAAGAATCTTGCTGTCAGCCTCGAAAGCACTGCAGCTGCCGCGCTGACACCTCTGCACTGGCTGAGTGTGTGTCAAGTTGTAGAACGAGCTGATCTGGAGCTCACATCCGCCTGAGCTGCCGCTGGTCGCATCGGGAAATCCTCAGCCCCAAATTGCATTGGCCCTCGATGTGGTCTGACGACGATCTTGGTCTCTTCACGGTGCGCTGCTTGAGGAAAATGCACGTCCATGCGCGCACCTCAAACTGCATCTTGCAGCAGCAGACCTGTATGCTGACGACCGACTGTGTGGCTGCAGAACTGGCTGGGAATCTCAATCATGTGCCTGCTGGTGGTGTACCACTACGTCACAGCCGAGGTGCAGCCGCAGCCGCAGCAGCAGTAGGAGGTAGCAGAATTGCAGCGGCAGGACCGCCGCCGCAGCAGCACGCATGTCGTTCACCGGGGGCAAGCTCAAGCTGAAAGGCAGCGGCCCTCCGGGGGTGGGCAAGAAGAAGAAAAAGATGAAGAGTGCCGGCGGCGAGCTCGCCGTTGCGGATGCTGACGGCGGCGGCGGCGGCGGCGACAGCGGTCAGGATGGACAGGTGTGTAGCGTATGCATTGGCTTGCTGGACCGGGAGGCCGGGATTGCACGTGTGCTGCTGAACATCTGTCTACAGGAAAGCGCACACGAGAGCCAAGGTGGCATTTTCTGCTGCGTGCCAAACAGTCTCCCCATCTCGTGCAGGCGCTGCGCGAGGGCTATGTCCCTGAGCAGCCAGACGAGACGGCCGACCGCCGCACGCCGTCGGAGCGCAAGTTCGACGAGATGCAGCGGAAGCGGGAGGCGGAGAAGGTCGCCAAGATGGCGGCAAAGTCGCACCGCGACCGCGTGAACGACTTCAACTCATACCTGGCGAACCTGTCTGAGCACCACGACATCCCGCGCGTCGGGCCCGGCTAAGGTCGAAATGGTTGCCATGGAGTGCTTCGTAGCAGTGTTTGTGTTGAACACCAGTACGAGACTTTGGAAATGGTGGTGGTGTACACACTAGATGCAGGCAGCAATTTCTGGCGGTGGCAATGCAAATGCGCGCAGCAACGCTGAGGTTCCATTGTTTCTTGAAGGCAGGCAAGCAAGAAGGAAGGAAGCAAGAACACTGTGGACGTATCCGCTGCCGCAAGGTCAAGAACAATGGGCGCCTGTTCATCCTTATCTGTACACGTTTCCAAAGCAATGTACTTCGACATATGAAATGCGCATCAGAGGTGCACGTCGGCGCTTGCGGCGAAGGCCCCCTGCCGCTCGTCAGCCTGCCACACAACAAGCCGCTACTGAGAAAGGCGACACGTGTTGCTGTGTCACGACATGATGCGACGGCTGCATTCTACATCAATATACATACATGTATTAAATTCACTTGACACTAAAACGAAGCACGTTGCATTATACTGAAGTGCTTTCCCTCACCTGGGACCTCCTTGCCGCTGCCGCTGTGCTTTCTGAGACTCTCCTCCGTGTCCTGCTCATACTGTTTCTCGGCCTCCTCCAGGGCCGCCTCGAGGTACACCTGCCGCAGGATGGCACAGCGAATGAGGATGTGCGCCACACCGTGCAGACGACATGCTGGGCTGACGCGACTCGACAGTCAGGAATGGACATGTATGCAGCGGCAGGACAGACTCGCACCCGCTTGTCGTCGATGCCTGCCAGATGCAAGATGAAGTCACCTGTGTGGTCAACCCAGCCAGACCTCAGAGCTGAGAGATAAGCAAACACAGATTAGAAATTTTTCAAACTGAAGGACGGCTAGCTCAGGCTGCGGCATGTAATCCCGTCATGCCGCAGGACAGGCAGACACCTGGCCGGTAGAGGCCCAGCAGGATGGTGTTGGGCATGTACACCAGGCGCCACCAGTCGCGCACGCGGCTGCGCCAGACGTACGAGTTGAAGGAGCACTGCGGCGCAGGATGTCCCACTGTCAGCTTCCGGCAGAGATTGTATGCTGCACTTTCACTGCTCAGCAGGGGGCGCTGCCTGCACCCAGGGTGTCGGGATCTGGCTGCAGCATGCAGCAGCGGTAGAAGCAGATGCCAGAAGGAGTGTCATGCACACCTGCGGCGCGATGCCGACGTGGCGCCCCTTGGCCCGCTCCTCGTCCAGCAGCGCCTTGAGTGCGTCGTTGTCACCGCTCTTTGTGTCCCCTGGCGGCTGCAGTCATATGTAAATCTATTGTTGGCAGATATGGCGAGAACACTCCACAATTGCAGCCAATTTGCCCGGTTTTTGCCTGCAACAGCAGCTGAGTCGCCCTGGATTGAACATCCAGACTTGTATCAGATGCAGTGTCACACCAGTGTCAAGCTGCTGATTCAGTCTGTGCCCGGGCGGGCAGCAAGCGCACCCGGACGTACTGCTTCATGGACCACCAGCGGTCCAGGAAGGCCATGGACCACTCGGAGCGGCGCATGAGCCAGATGCCCGCATTGTAGCCGCCGCCGTCCACGGTGATCACAAAGTCCGGGCCGTTGCTACTGCGCGGCAGCAGCGACTCCAGCCGGATGTCCGGGTTGGTCACTATCGTGTCCGCGTCCAGCCACATGACCCAGTCCCGGTCCTTCAGGTAATGCTTGACCGCCAGGATCTTGCTCCATGACGCCGGCCGCTCGTCTGCGGCACCAGATTTGGGGGGTGGGGTCGTGGCTTTCAGACCCACAAACATGGTTTGCCCATGGCAGGGGTGCAGTGCTTTGCCAAATCGGGTGCTGTGAGTATGCTCTCGCAACACAACAGATGCCCTGCAGATGCTGCCATGCAAGCGCAACAGTGGCGGCACCTGAGACGACCCAGCTGGCGTCCTCGTAGGAGTAGCCGTGCATCTCCGCATAGTGCACCTTATTGTCATGTGTCAGGCTCAGCACGCCCTCAAAGTTCCTGCCACGCCACTTGTTCGCCTGCCAGAAGCAGAGAGTCAAAGCTCAGCACCAGGTGTTACTGTGTGCATCAGGCACTGGAGGAAGCCCACAACCGGCAGACTGCCGCATCAATCAGCCTTCAAAAGCAGACAGCATGTGCATATCGTGAGCACAACAACAAACGTGGTTGTACGCTGTATCTCTACGAGCCACCTCGCCTCACCTTTTCTTTGTTGTGCTGCTTGCGGTTCTGCAGCTGCGTGTCTGTCATGGTGACGATCGCGATGTTCAGGTGCACGCCCGGCGGATGGCCCGCCCAGGACGGCTGGCAAACGCGCTCCGCCGTCATGCTGCGCAGCGTGTACAGCAGCAAGCCCATGCCGCACAGGAAGACCAGCACCAGGAAAGCCTGCGCACAGCGGGTGCCGCACATCAGCGCCGACCGTGGCATTCTGGTACACCATGCACCAGCCAGGCGGGGCGTGCATGCATGCGCTGCCCACTCGGCAGCCTACGCATGCTGGTGTAGATATCTGGCTCTGGCGCTCGCCTTGATCAGCTGCTCGTTGCTCCGGCAGGACAGGTGGCGGTGCAGCGTGCGGAGGCGGTGCTTGGGCGTCGGCGAGCCGCCGCCGCCGGGAAGGCTGTTGTGCCGCACATGTCTGGGAGACAGAAGACCCTCCATCCTTGTGGGACTGCCCAGGATCTTCAGGCTGCTCAACCACCGGCTCCAGCCCGAACAACCACCCCGTGGACCCGGTGCATCTCACCACCTGCCTTGCCACTAGCGTTCCAGTACCTGGAAGCCTTCAAGCACGATGTGCCAGCCACCCAAACGAACAAAGTCCTTAGCTGCGACAGTAGTTTGGTCGTGCCGGCCACGCGCGCTGCCCACGGCACCAGCTGTAAACCGAAACCCGGCGAGCGAAGCCTCCTGCAAGCAGGGAACGGCGAGCGTCCTGGCAACCTGATTGTAGGGCAGATTGTGCAGTGAATATTAGCTGCAGTGCTCCCACGCAGTTTTGCAACCGCAGTTTTGTGTCAGTCAGATGTACATGACTGCCAGCTCAGTGCAAACCAAGATGTTTCGGCAAAGCTGGGCAGATCGGCATGCGGATGAAGTGTCTTGGCTCTTTTGCAGACCCTGCTGATTGACTTCGCGTTGAGATACCACATCAACAGAGAATCAGCATGTCAGTAACCGGCGTTGTCGCGAGCGCATTTCAGTGCAGCTTTTCAGTGCAGCAGCCGCGATGCAGCGCATTTTCCGGAACGGCGCTGCACCGGCCGCTTTGGCGACAGAACGTGTCGGCTTTCAGACGTGTGAGACACTCAGGTAATTATGGCTTTGCCCGTGCATGCGCTGGCATCGCATACTTGTTGCCTCCTAGGCTGCCGCAGCCACCGCGAGCGGCCTCTGTGAGCAATGCGCGCACAGGCTGGGATGCCCCGCGAGACTCAAGGACATGCAACGCTGCTCCCAGCTGGAATGATTGTGCGCGCAGGGCGACACTCTGCAGGCAGGACCGAGTGCAACGCGGCAGCGCCCGGCGGCGGCGGCACAGTGCCCCTGTCCAGCAGCGCTGCGGGCACGCAGCCCATCACTGAGAGTCCCACGGAGCGGCGGCTCCGGGAGAGCCAGCGAGTGGAGGAGCGAGTGCGGTACATCTACGACAAGGAGGACTGGGCGCGGGAGACCGCTGACGTGAGTCCGCGGTTTCAGCCGCATGGCGGCAGTCTACATTGCCCGCTGATGCTGCTGACGAGCTGCAGCAGCATCAGCGGCTGGAGGAGACGCTGCAGCGGCTGTGAGCACAGCCCCTCGGTGGCGAACTGCTCTCACACTTTATCACAACCTATTGTCTATCGTCCCAGCTCACAGTTGTGCGTGCGGGTGCCGCTGAACGCAGGCGGGCGATGCGCTGGTAGTGCTGGAGGTGGAGTCGATGGAGCTGTGCCAAACGGGGTTTGACGAGGAGGCGGAGCTGAACTGGAAGGAGGACCGCGATGCGGCGTTGCGGCCCTGTAAGGAAATCAAGCACGTTTTTGCGCGTACCGCGCGAGACAGCCCCAACGTCACCTTCCTTGCGCTGGAGGTGGGTCCCGGAGGTGCAACCGTAAAAGTAAGTGGCGGGAGGCACGGGCCGCGGCGTGTGGGGCCCGACAATCAGGCACCCGCTGCAGGCGCCGGCCAAGCGAGGCATTCTGACGCATTGTCCATATCGCTATGCGCTGGCCTTCATAGCCGGTCCTTTACTCGCCCGTGCAATTGTGGAAGCCTACAGCAGGATGCTACAGCACAGAATCAGCATCCTCACAACGTTAAAATGTCAATTGTCACATGCAGTCTTCCTGCCATCGTGCCGCGCGGGCGGACTCGGAGGAGGCGGGCCCGCTGACAAAGCTGCGCAGAAGTGCAACATGGTATTCTTGTATCAGCGTTTCGCTTACATGGCGTGGCAGGCGGACTCGGAGGAGGCGGGGCCGCTGCTGGAGGAGCTGAACATAGAGGTGCTGCCCACGGTGCAGTTCTGGAAGGCGGGGCAGCTGCTGTGGGAGCATCGCGGCATCGTTGCGCTGCAGCAGGACCTGGGCGAGGGTGCGGCCTTTCATTTTGTTCTCGCATAGGGACATAGGTTCTGTGTCAGAATGGTCTGCTGTGGGAGCACCGCGGCATCGTCGCACTGCAGCAGGGGCGAGGGTGCGGCATCTCGCCGGTTTTGAGTGCTTGTGGTTTCAGTGCCCGAGTAGCATGTGGACACGATGCTTGTGGCTGAAGAAGTCTGTGCGGCAGGAGCAGTCGCTCATGGAGTCACCACATGCACTTGTTGCAGAAGCAACCTGCTGCCTGCGCGCCGCATGATCTGCCGTCTGCATGTGTGGGTCCTCCTGGTGAGCGGCGCCGGCACCAGCCTGCTGAAAACAACCTGCTCTGCACAGGTGTGCTGTACTATGGCGACCAGGCGGGCGAGGGCGAGAAGGCCAGCACCTTCGTGTCGGAGCTCACCTCGCGGTCCGACTTGGACACCTTCATCAGCTCGCAGCCGGACAATGTGCTCACGGTAGGGATGTTGCCGCAACCATTCCCATTTTTTTGTGCTAAACAGGCCCAGCACTCTGCAGCAGAACCTGTCGATTAATCTTGCGTTGTGTTAGGGTGGATGCTATGCTGGTGGATTGTGTCCCGCTGCTGGCAGGTCAGCGACGCAAACGCTGCCTGACAGACGATTGCATGACCGCTGTACAAAAGCTGCACGCGAAAAGCTGGAATTTACAATGAAATTTACAATCCGAGAGTCCATACAACCTCACGTCCAAACACGCAGGTGGTGGACGTCAGCCTGCAGAGCGCAACGCCGTGCATCCGCATTTTCCCGGCGGTCATGGCGCTGGCGAAGAACATGCGCGGTTACGCCAGCTTCGCGCGTCTCATCGGCGACGCCTCCCCCGACGTGGGGCAGCTGCTGCAGGAGCTCAACGTGCTGGAGGTGTGACATTCGTGCGGGATGTATGAAACGTGTCTCAAAGATTATATATTCACGGCTTTGGCCGACCTGCCAGCCTATGGAGGAGGCTGACGGCATCTGGTGTCAATGCGCTACGCATCATCTGCACAGCGCGCTATTTTGAGGGAAGTCTTCTGCAGGCATCGTCTCTTTACAGGATGCACTGTGTACGTTGATAGCCGAGGGCGAGTTCGGTACACAACTTTGACCCCACTAGTCTTCTCCTGCAATCTCAGGTGCCCACCTTCCTCTTCTACCGCGGCGGCGAGGAAGTGGGACGGTTTGCCGGGAGCAGCCGAGGTGAGCTGCACCGCTGCAGCTTGCCGGCTGCACAGCTGCTGCATTACTCGTGCACAGCGTGTCCCAAGGCATCATGCATCACAGGTTACTGGGATTCCAGCAGCGAGTCTGTGTGCTGGTGCGCTGCGCAGGGGACCTCATCGGGCAGATCCTGCAGCTACAGAACACCATGGGCATCGCCCCGCCACCAGTGCAGCGGCCAGCAAAGAAGGTCATCAAGCGCAAGCAGAAGGCAAAGCGCTCCGCCTGGTGATGAAGCGCTATACGAGGCGTTTGCAAGTGGCTCCTGAAGTAATGCAAGCACAGTTGCAGCCGTGGAGGTGATGATCTGGCCAGCCAGGGCGGCGAAGGATGTGTGAGAGTGGTTTCAGCAGGCATTTTTGAGCCGCTTGTGCATTCGGCAAGCGGCACAGTGGCAAGATGCCCACATGCAATGTCGACGCTCCTAGATTTTGAGGATGCTGGAGGCAGCTTTGAGCAGTGGGATTGCCTGCTCAGTAGCTTAGCGTACAACTGATGCTGAGGCGCATCAGTGCGAATGTGGACCGCAAAGCTGGCATGGCAAAGATCGAATTTACGCAGCATGGGCCACGACTGCTGTTGACTGCATTCGTTGAACCCTGCAACCCAACTGCCCCACTTTCTCTACGTGCACACTCGTAATCCTCGGACCTGTGTCTGAGGCTGTGAGCTCGGCGCTGTGAGCGCGGCTGGCAGCACCGCTCAGACCGAGGACTCAGCCGAAATCATCAGCTCCGGCCGGACCCACTTGTCAAAGTCCTCGGGGGACACCACCCCCAGCTCCACCGCCGCATCCTTCAGGGTTTTGCCCTCGGCGTGCGCCTTTTTCGCCGCGGCCGCCGCCTTGTCGTAGCCGATCTGCAGACCAGCTTACAACGTTAGTCTGCGGACCAGACCACACCCTCAGTCAAGATTGGCGCAACTGGCAGACGGCCACGACTCCAAAACGTGGACAAGCGCCCCGTCTGCTTCCCTCTTATTTCATATCACAGAGGAGTTGAAGCATCGGGAAGAGAGGTAGTGCGCACCTTGTTGTTGAGGGCGGTGACCAGCATGAGCGACTCGTTGAGCAGCTGGTGGATGCGCGGCTTGTTGGCCTCGATGCCCACCACGCAGTTGTCCGTGAACGACACCGACGCGTCCGCAATCAGCCTGCAGGCCAGTAGATGGCAAAAATGAACAATTCTTGGAACCTTCGGCGGGTTTTTTCTGATGGCACGGAAGCTGGGGCAACTAAAATAACGTGCTGTCCGGCGTGATAAAGAGTTGTCTGAGACAACTTTGCGCTGGCTGGCTGGCTGGCTGGCTGGCAGAAGACCGTTATCACAATGGCAGCCAATGCGCACCTGACGGACTGCAGGAGGGAGGCGATGAGCATGGGCTTGAAGACGTTGAGCTCGAACTGGCCCCATGCGCCCGCCACGCTGACGCCCGTGTTGTTGCCCATGACCTGCGCATTGCGTCCATATGTTCTCGGTGCCTCAGCTACTGTTCGTGGGAGAGTTGCAGGCATGACCGCGGGCTGTCAGTGAGTGTGGTTCCGGATCGCTGCTGGCGAAGTTATTGCTGCCGGCGCATCGCGCGGCAGCCGCAAGGAAAGAGAAGAGTCGGGAAGGCTGATGTAAGTCTCACCTGGGCTGCCACCATCGTCAGCGCCTCGCACTGGGTCGGGTTCACCTGCGGCAAGAGACACCAGGGTGTCGCGATCAGTAGGCAAGTGTGACTGATCAGGGTCACCACCATGCAGCGGTATCATCGCTTGCACGTGTTCATGACGTCCTCCTGGCCCCTGTGATAATGATCCGCTTGCAGACATCCCACCTTGCCAGGCATGATGCTGCTGCCAGGCTCGTTGGCCGGCAGCAGCAGCTCCCCCAGCCCGCACCGCGGCCCCGAGCCTGCAGGTGTTCATCAGAAGCCACGGTTCACCCAACACTCTGCAAGGTCAGGGGCTTACAAGTTCCAACCGCGACTGCCTCCAGGGCGTTCAAATTCAAGTTCAAGGCTGCAGGTGCGACAAAGAAAAACCAGAAGGAAAGAAGAGAAAGAATAGGAGAAGGACAACCGCAGAGCCTGCTCACCCAGCAGCCGGATGTCATTGGCGACCTTCATGAGGGACACTGCGGTGCAGTTGAGCGCGCCGCTGGCCTCCACGATGGCGTCGTGTGCTGCCAGCGCCTCGAACTTGTTGGGCGCCGTAACGAAAGGATATCCTGCGGATGCAGGGAGTTTTGACACCCTGACAAACGGACCCAGGCATGCTGCATGACCATGCATCCGAGCGCAGATTCGCAGCCCAAGCGCAAACATGCACACACTGGCAGCGCTGCATGCTCTGCACGGCACAGTCTCGCGGCAGCAACCTGCACGAGAGTCGCAAGCTGAGGACCCAAACCTCTGTATGAGTATTGTACGATAATATCCCGAGCAGGCACCTGTGTCGTCAGCGACCGCCTGCGCAAATGCCTCGGCAAAACCTTTCCTGGCATTGAGACCGGTGCCGACGGCGGTGCCGCCTTGCGCCAGCGCGTACAGCCGCGGCAGCGTCGCCTCCACCCGCTCGATGCTGTACGCCACCTGACACCAAACGAATGCATCGAGGTCGGCAAAATCACCAAAGTGTGCATGATTTGGAGCTGCTGCGCCAGCGCCACGGCGGCGTCTCCACCCGCTCGATGCCGTGCGCCATCTCTTGCCAAGGAAAGGCGAATGGAGGCCGGTAAAATGATCCACACACTGTGCAGGGTTTCAGACCTGCTGCCTAAGCGAATACGGCCGTAGATACGTCTTCGAGGTGTGCTTCGTGCATTGATGCACCAAGATTGTGAGAGTGATGCGGAAACCAGCATTCGACATTCGGTGTGAGAACAGCGCGGGCCTCAACAGCACAGCACCGCTCGATCAAGACTATCCTCATACTGATGCCATGGCATTTTAAGGATGGCAGAGCAGGTGTCGCGGCAGCGGACCTGGGTGGCGCAGCCGCTTAACTCCCGGCCAAGCGTGAGCGGCATTGCACACAGGGATGAAACAGCGTGTGTTGTGTGTGTTCGTTGTGTTGTGTGCTGCGGCAGCGGACCTGGGTAGCGTAGCCACTGAACTCCTGGCCAAGCGTGAGCGGCGTGGCATCCATGGTGTGCGTGCGCCCGATCTTAATGATGTCCTTGAACTCCTCCTGCTTCGCCTCCAGCGCCTCCTGCACGGCACGACAGATCGAATGCTGCAATGGCTGAACCATTCTCTGACTGCTGCTTTCTCCAATGCCTCGAGGCAAGCTGGGATGCACAAACTTGCGCAAGCACACGGCAATCGAAATGGAACGGTGCTCGTCCATCGACACAGGATCGCAGGTGCATGCCAGGTCATGCCGACCACCGTTACGGTGCTGTTCTGTGTCAGGAACGCACGTGCAGGTGCTTCAGGCCCGGCAGCAGCCGCTGGTGGATCTCCTGCACCGCGGCGATGTGCATGACCTGCAAGAGAACCAGACAAACGGGCCTCGTCAACACGTCGCAGAGAGCTCAGCACGACTTGGAAAATCAGGGTAAATACACGTGCATCGGAGTAGCAGTGCAAGCGCATTGCATGCGGCTTGCCAGAGTTGCATGCTGAGCGCTGTTGTTCATGCCATTTTCGAGCAGAAAATGTACACTAACAAACAGTACAGCACCGGCAGCAGCAGCGGCGACGGCTCACCGTGGGGAAGGTGTCGTTGGAGGACTGCCCCTTGTTGACGTGGTCGTTGGGGTGCACCATCGACTTGTCGCCCAGCTTGCCGCCCAGGATCTCGATCGCGCGGTTGGCGATCACCTGCCCGCCAGGCAAAGTTCATCTCAAACGCATGTGGTTGGGTTTAAGCAGCCCGTATTCCGATTGCTGGGCTGACGATGTTCAAGAGGAACGTCGGGAATATGTCTCGTTCATGCATTGGCTGTGGACGTATATTTAGTCCGCCCAGCCGCCTGGGTGTTGCGCCAGACGCCTCAGGTGTAGCTCGCATCCCTGACAGCTCTGCTCACTTCGTTGGCGTTCATGTTGGACTGGGTGCCGCTGCCAGTCTGCCAGATGACCAGGGGGAAATGGTCCAGCAGCCGCCCGTCTGCCACCTCCGATGCCGCCTGCATGATGGCTTTGCCCACCTTGCCGTCCAGCACCCCCGCCTCCGCATTGACCTGCCGGAACCGGGGAGTGGAGTGCGAGTTGGAATGATGGAGTGTGAGAGCGACAGCCGCAGGCGACAGCCGCAGGCGTTACTGGTCCGCAACAGCGGGTTGTTGCATGCGAGAAAAAATTGCCTTGGCGTGCGGTCTGCGCCAAGCACGAGCGTCATGGCGCTGGTGATGCAATGCAAACGGATCGGAAGATGTGAGCCATGGCAGCAAGTAGGCAAGCGGCGTGCTGGCGCCATGCATGTGGGCCAGGCCATGCGCCGCACCATTGCGGCCGCGCGCTTCTGCACGCCGAATGCCCTGACGACAGGCTCTGGCATACGTTCCCCCGCACCGCCGATCTTAAAGTTCTGCAGCGACCTCTGCGTCTGCGCGCCCCAGTACCTGAAGACAGGGGATCAGAGTGACGTGCTACACTTATGACTGCCCCAGATACACACACACGAAATGATAGGTTTGATAGCCGTGAGTGACGGCATACTGTGTGTCTAAATCAGAAAGGCCGCACTTGTCGGCGGGCACCTCCAGCGGCCCGAAAGTGTCCTTCTCCGTTCGTGTCGCAGGAGAGGAGTACCGTGCGACGCCGATCACGCCTGCGATCAGAGATTTTCAGGGTGCCAGGCTGGCCGCATTATGGATGAGACACGAATCAAGCATGATGAGCTTCTTGCATTACCTGGGAGCTTCTTTGCACCGAGCCACGAAGCTGCAGGTAGCTCATGCCGCTGTACGGTCACAAGGAGCCGGGCCAGCGCTCCCCTCGCCATGTTTCACCAAATTTGTCGAGTCGCCAACCTTGCAGCAGGGTGCGCTATTGATCTGAAGGATATGCAAAAAAGCTCGAGTGTTGAAAGACCTGATCGAGCAATCTATTGGATCTGAACCAGACCAAGAGAACAGTGCCTTTTGAAAGCAGATCGAGTCACGGCAGCTTTCAACGCAGCTGACTTCGTAGTTGCGCAGGCGAGCGATCTCGCCTGCTCTTCGCGGATTGTACACTAAATTGCAAATGGAAACTGCAACAATCAAAGCCAGCGGCTTACGCACGCCCTGAAAATGCTGACTTGGCAGGTGTTGCCCCCGCAGCCATTCTGCCCCGGGTCCGCCGGCCCCGGGTCCGCCGGCCTGTGGTGCGGCGGTATCTGGGCTTTGTAAAGCGCGCAGGCACGGTTGCTGTTTTCAGAAAGGCTTTCAGACTACATTTTGCCCGGTTCTGTGCATCGTACTTGGACGGGCATCTCCGGCGCCTGCCGCCAGGCTTGACTTTGGAGTTGTTCCGACCGCCCCTTCTCTTACTTCTCGTGCACATGATGCACCATGGGTTGCATTGATCACCCATAGAGACTGCCCAAACGTCGTCGCGGTGATTCAATCAAAATCAAACTACTCTGGGGCTCTACCTCAGAACATACCTCAGTCAGCAACATCTGGTCACATCAGATGGCATGCATGGCATACATCGCAAGACTACAATAGCCTGTCTAGAAGTCAAGTGCTCGCGGTTGGCGAAGGTCCACGGTGAAGAGCGCGAGCTGTGCATCTGGGTCACCGCAGATCCCGGTCACAAAAAGCAACGGAAATACTTCTAGACATCTGGCTGCCACGCGCCATTGGCCGTACGCCGGTGCAGCTGCTGCGCCTGCTCGAGCGGCTTCATGTCGATCGCCGGCGGAGGAGCGTCCAGCTCCGCCAGACGCCCCTCCGCAGTCCTCAGCGTGTCCTCCCAGCAGCGTTCCTTGGGCTGCTGCTCCGCCAGGCGACGCAGGATGTCCATTACATCGAGCAGCAGGTCCCGCTTCAGCTGCGGCTGGATGTTCAGCAGCGGCTGCAGGTCCGACATGCGCAGCTCCCACAGCATCGACAGCGTCAGCGCCCTGCACGGACGGGCGGCGCTCGGTCAGTGCAAATGTCCCAAACAAAGCACCAAACAACGATGCAGCTTGCAAACATGTGGCCAGCCGCGTACCTAACGCAAAAGGGCTGCCGTTGTTGCCGCTCGTCCTCGGAAGTGAAGGCGTTCAGCACTGAGAGTTCACCTGCCGCCATAATATACTTTTGGCCCATCACGATTTCGAATCTTGTGGCAGATTGCAGGTGACGGCTTCATGACACCAGTCAGTACCAGAAACAGACTCACCAATGAGGTACGGTGCGCCGATGCGCTCGATTTCCACCGTGTTCCTGTAGAGCGCCACCTGCTTGGCCACAAATCCATGCGTTCAGGCGGTCAGCGCACTGCTCGAGTCAGGGCGAGCCTCGCAATGCCAATGTGAACCATGGGGTGCTGGAGCAGGAAGGAGGAAGATTGAACGATGCCCAAGAGAGGCTTTCTGGCCTATGGAGGGGCTACAGCGGGAGCAACATGCGGCAAACAGACAAAGCTGGGGAAAACCCTCACAAAGTCGAGAGTCTAGCAGCGTCGCACCTCGCCGTCTTGCAGAACATACATGCAGTCCGCGGGGGCGCCCTGCGGGAAGAGGTCGTGTCCCGGCGCAAGCGGCACCGGCCTGAACATCGCCGCCACCTGTGCACAGACAAGCCTAGTCGCAGCAGCAGATCGTTCAATGCAGAGCCTTGCGATTCCTGGCAGATGCGAGGCATGCTGTTCGTATCATAGAGCACATCGTGCATAGAGGCCCACCAAGTTCCGCGCCGACTCGTCCAGATTGCCAAACGCCTTGGACTCCTTCAGCATGCCGTCGGTGAGGAACGAAGCCACTTGGCCGCGCAGGTAGTAGGGCAACTGGTCGAACATGAGGCGCTCGTCCACCTCTGCAGAATAGCAGGTGATGGAGTCAGGTTTTAGTCAGGCAGTTTCAGGTTGCAGCACAAGCCCAGAGCAGTTCCCTCAGCACGAGGCTGCGCAGGCGGACACGACGAGCAACTGGCGCAGCGTGGGGCACAGACCATGCCGGCGCCGCCTCACCTTCGTGGCGCACCCAAATGTTGGCATAGTAGCTGCGCACTTTGTGCCGCAGGTCGTTTGGCAGCTCGCTGTAAGCCATCCAAGCCTCAATATCTGTCGTCAATGGAAATCCTGTTTAGCTCTTTGGACATTTTGTCGTGCACATTCTGCTTGCCAGAAGCCATGACATTGACAGCTGCTGCTGGCCTTGTGAATGTGGAGCGCTGAGCCTGCCAATGGGCTGCACACCTGGGAGCCTGCTTCTGAATAGATCGGCGCGGCGACCAGACTTGCCTCCCCTCTGAATGACCTGCACGAGACCCGAGTGAAGCTTTGGTTCACGAGTCGCCATGCAAACTGAAGCCCTGGTGCTTGCAAATACGATGCCTTGCCATCACGCCCTGCAAATCAGCGCACCGTTTGCAGAACGCCAAGCAGAAATCCAAAAAATGCCACACCTGGCATCAGGAATCACTCATAGTTCAGATTTGCTCCATGGCAGGTCCTTCTCAACGCTGCATGTAATAGCATCGAGTTGGTCAGTGCATCACACGCCTCACCGATGAACATCATGACTGTGGCAACGACCCGCTCGGCAGTTGTGGTTGCAGTGATATCACCAAAACTGCGGTCAGGATGCATAAGATTCAGTAATCGAGATAATGTCGGAGAAAGCCTTGTTCACATTTCATAAGGGAGTAATACCACCATGCGGAAAGGGTGCTGCCGCACCCAATCGTCGAGATGAATGTGACCGTGAAGTAAAACGCCGCCACATACTGTGTTGGGCCTGAAGCCATCGTCAGATCGTCCGAGACGCTGCCTGCACACATTAGCATATGAAAGGCGGTCGCTGATCCGTGCCACCTGCTGTTGCTCTGCGCTTGCGTACGAAGTGCCAAAAGAAACAACGCCCTAGAGAAAGACTGGAAACAATGCTCTGGCTTGCTTTAGGGTGAGGCTTAGATGAAAATAAGTTTGAAAATTGAACATCACTTTATGATCTAGAAATAGCGCACCAACGCTGCGCAGCCAGGAGTTGCTCACGCCCTCTGCGATAGCGGTGTAGTACCAGACGCACGCCAGCAGGTTGGACACGAACAGAGCCATGTACATGATGTGGATGCCCAGCAGCGCGTTGGACGGCATGAACCTCAGCATGCGCCTGTCGTGGTGCCCCTGCCGCAGCCCAGGAAACACAGGTTTTTGGAAACACTGGACCGCTGGCAAGGCACACCGGACGACGTCATTCGAAAGCTGCTGCAGATCCAGCCCAGAGCACATCATGTGGAAAAGATGTGCGGTGTGATGTGTGGTGTGCATGCAGCAGACGCTCAAACACTGCCCGTTTGGAAGACCTACTGTGAGGCTCAGCACGACGAGGGACCGCAGCAGCGGCAGCAGCCGCAGCATCCGCACCAGGCGCACCCATGAGACTACATCCGACACCGTCTTCAGTGTCCCGCTCTGCGTCGTGATGAGGAGCAGCGGCACCTGCACAGGATTTGGGAGTGTTAGTGAAATGAGATAGGAATTTGTGCTCTGAACAAATTGAGCAACCCCATGTGAGCACTGTCCCGATGCACAGGCACGGGAAACACCGAATGATGCGCTTGCGGTGGGCTTTCAGTCACCTCGAAAAATATTGGCAGCGCCGCCAGCACATCGAGGAAGAAGGTGTTGTGCATGATGTACAGCCGGGCGACCAGTTGGCCGTCCAGCACCAGGCGCGCGTGCAGCGACTTGGTGAGCACGACGCCGATGTGGATGGAAAACAGGACGTCGAGCACATACAGAATGCCTGCAAGCGGTTTGATGGTTTGATTTGTGCCAGAGCAGGGATGATGAAATGCCTGTTTGCGTGTTATCGAGCGTGAGGCACTGCAACGGTCACTGTGAACTGATCGCTGACCTCCGACGATGTCGAAAACGGACATCCAGTTGAAGATTCTGCAAACCAAAGATACTGGTACACAACATGTCGGTTTCAAACGCGTCAAAAGTGTTTGGAAATTGGATCTCCAAGTCGGGTAAGCTGACAATGTTAGCCAACTGTCCAGACGGTGAACTGTGACATGCCATCAACACGGACTAGACCATGCCGCACGCAGTCAGACTTTCTTCTTGCAGCCTGCATCAAACTCAACTTATATCGTTGAAAAAGCTGAAGGACAGCGGCACCTGCGGGTTCACAGCAGCGCAGCCGTCAGCAAACTCAGCATCATCGAAACGTCAGCACACTGGCTGTGCAGAAGACATGCATGGGCAGGCATTGAAGGCCTGCTGGTAGATGCGTAGGGGCACACCAGAAACGCAGTGTAAGTCGAGTCAGTGAAAGCCATCAGCAACGTCCACAGCGATGCGACTCTGCCGTCCGGGCGCAGCATGGGAAGCCCCAGGACCGACCTGCACCTGCGGCATTGGCAAGGCGCCGGTTTTGCAGCCTTCTGAAAGGATACGTAACAGATTCAGCACAACTTAGTCAGCCACACAAGGTGTCGTACCTCTTTGTGCCCCTGCATCTGATCTCCTCCTGGTATGGCGCCTTGGGCTTGCTGACGACGACCTCCGAGTGCGCCGGCAGCTTGTGCACCTCCGTGAAGTTCACCCACAGCTCCTCGTCCGCACTCATGTGCCTCGTCAGATTTGCGCTCATCATGTGCTCGTCTGCGTGCAGAGTGTGTGATTGCAGCACAGCGCTTGCGAACAAAATGGAGGCCACTGCCACGCGGATATTGGTGGGGTTGCGATTGTTCACGAACACAGGAAGTCTGATTCGTGCGATCTCACATTTCGGGATGCCTGTCGCCAGGCGCTGCTGGTCGGCGGTGTGCTGCACTGACCCTGCCACGAGCGCTCCCTCAGTCCGCGGCAGCGGTGACATGGCGCCCAGCCCTTTCTGCTCCCTGTCTCGGTCCACATCCGTATCCTGCCTGTCGCGCAGACGCTCCCGCATCGCGGCGCCCTGCCCTGGCCCGACGCTGTCCTCCACTCCGCCGCTGTCTGCCACGGGTGGCCGCGGCACGCCTGTCGCCTCCCCCTTTTCCCCTTCATCGAGGCTGGCGCTGGACGCCGCCTTCATGTCTGGCATAGCTTCAACGACGGCTGTGGCACCCTCACATGGCTGCAAAAGTGTTGATGCCTTTCTTGTTCGTCGGATTTCGTTCCCCCGATGCAGCAAGGCAGCTCAAAGCCAGGTTCGCTAGATGTCCGGCGAGGGCACAGGTCAACGCGTCACCTTCCGACTGTGAAGAGTCTACTGTGTGCAGATGGTATATGCCCATGAGGCATGAAGGCGAAAGGTTTCCGTCGTGCGAGATGAAAGGCACGTGAATGCTGGTTGGCTGCTCACAAGGGTGTGCTCGAGCGAATGCCAGTTGCCAACATAATTACAAAACATACGCTTTGCGTTTTCAGCCGTTCAGCCCAGAGACACTCATCCGGCATCATTACTGCACCAGCAGCACTCATGTACGCCGAGCATACGCCACTCGGAACCATGGGCAATTAGGCACCGCAGCAACAAAAGCCCCTCCAATTGCGCAAAGTCCCCGCCATTGCAGTTGCATCCCAGTCTAGCTCACACGGAACTCCCTCGGCTGCCTGCACAGATTTCACAGGCAGCGGCATCAGTGACGCTCGGATCTGACGCTCATTTGAAACATCACCACCTCTGAGCAGCACCCATACAGCAGCAAATGATGGACAGCAGCACCGGGTCGCACCTGTCTCGCAGATAGTACAGCTTGGCGCGCCGGACCTTGCGCCTCGAGAGGACTGTGATCTGCTCGATATGCGGGGAGAACCTGCATTCCATTTCTCATATCAGCAGTGCTGTCCTGTCAATGGTAACATTTGACATGCACTGGTGATTATGGCGGCGCCCAAATAGCAGTTGGAATAGATCAAGAACAGTAAATGACTCGCAGGGGAAAGGTGCGCTCGATGCCGCCGGCGGCGCCCAGGTGGTTGCGGATTGTGAAGGACGTGCGGAACGCGCGGTTGCGCCGCGCGATGCACAGGCCCTTCGTGATGACCACGCGCCGTTTGTTCTCCGGGATGGCCTGCCATTGGCAAAAGGGAAGCTCAGTCTTTATGTCCCAGAATATGATATTTGATGCATGTTTCGGTGTAGTGAAAATATACGGTAGTGGAAACATGTCGCTGTATGTCGACTCACCATCTTGACCTCCAGCACGTCACCCGGCCCAAAGTCAGGAATTTTGCGCGCCGCCAGAGCCTCCTTCACTTTTTCGTCCTCCAGGACCTGCAATGCAATGAGTGACAAATTTCGAGGCCTGTACTCAAAGCCCAACGTTACGACATGATGCGGCGGCGACGGCAGTCCGGCAAACTGGTGTACAAATCAAGGCAACAACAGCAGCACCTGCAGCATGTGGCCCATGCGCTTCGGCAACGTCTTCCGCTTTGCCAGATCCTTTGTGGGCGTCCACGGAGGTGGCGGCGCCTGCTGCACTGCCGCCTCAGGTGCCGGCGGCTGCACGCCGGCGGCTTCCCCCGCATTGCCCGCAGCTGGCGCCCTGACGTGGGCTGAGCTGTGCACGCTGCAGCTTTGTTGTGATACGCCAGCCAGCTGATATGCTGCGGCTGGTCTGAGGTCTGGGATGCCCGCTGCCGGCGTGGACACGCCCGACGGCCTGCCGGCTGATGCGGCATGGCGGCCTGCCTCACTGCCCCGTCCGCTGGTGGCTGCGGGCGAGCTGCATCCGCAGTCCTCCGGAACGATCAGGCGAGCTGCCGAAACGCTGCGCTCGCTGCCAGCCGCAGTGGCTGCTGCTGCATGCTGATCAGCTGCAGCTGAGTGCAACAGCAAGCTCAACAAGCTCTGGCACGTCGCCACCCCAGCATCACCAGACAATCGCGTCCGCTGCAGAGACAATTGAGCAACGCGCTGCAGCAGGCCCTGCATGCTCCTGTAAGTGATGCACAATATGTGAACAAGCGATTGCGGCGGAGCCTCCAAGGGCGCTGATCGATCGGCAAACGTAAGGTGAGATGCAAAGCAAGCTTCGCAGGTATCACTCTGCTGTTTGCTGTGCAAAGCAGATGTGCACACACGGTCACACTTTTAAAACCCCTGTGTTTCACGGGGAAACTGTGCAGCTCGTCCCGGACACAGCAGCGATTGTCATAACTTCCGGTGCAAGCGCCAAGGCGTGTGCGCGGGACCATGGCAGCCAGGGGCGCGCTGCTTGATCAACACCTCTGTCACTTCGGCCATCGATGTCAGCAGTCGCAGGGCAGGACTACACAGGTGCACGCCCACAGCCTCAGCCACGGCTTCCAGCAATGCCAGAGTCATCAGAATAGCAGAATTCAGTCCCACAGCCGGCGCGGGTGCCAGCACACAACTTGGCAGACCGTGTGCGCAGCCCGCAGAGGTGCGTTTGGCGCGCTTGGCATGTGGGTCTACCTCAGCTGACTGGAGTGCCAATTGATATATCATTCCAGGACCAACCTGGCGTTTTTGCAGCGCCTGTTGCGAGAAGGAGCTCCAACTTGTGGCATGGCGCTTGCCGTGACGGCAGCGCCAGGCGCGCTGACATCCAATGTGCTCTGCCGTGCCAGATGCACCTCCGGCGCCTTCAGCAGCAGCCGTCGACGAGGCGCCTCCCGCAGAACGGCGCCTGGGGCGGGCAGAACTTGAGCGTGAGTTCCGGCAGGTGGGTGTCTGGCTGCGATCCCCCTGCGACGTCATGCCGCCTTGCCTCTGCCGCCACCGATGGCTGTTCATTGCTTCTGGATGCTGATCGCCATAGTTAGTCTTCCGCCCTGCTGACGCATGGCATGAGTCATCACGCAGGGCTTGCTCAGTTCACTGGACTTTGAGGATCCACAGGACGCAGAGCATGCAGGTAAGGGGCACCTCTACTGCCGCAGTCCGTTCGTCCTGCTGTAACATGCCCCAAGGATCCGAGCGCAGCATCAAAACCCAAGAGCTGTTCCAACATGCCAGGGCATGAAGTCCCGTGCTGCTCACAGGCGCCTGCGACTTGGGGCTGCCGGACTCGGAAATATGCAGTGGACTCAGCACGCCGCCTGCCGCAATGGACTCGATCACTGAGGCCTGGTCGCGAGGGTGAGTCACACCGCTGTCGCTGTCGTCTTCCCTGGCCGCTGAGCAGGCTGCTCAGGCGACCAGTGACAGAGCTATGAGCATGCTACGTTGCAGCAACTTTGCGCCTGATGAGACCATGACAGTCTCGTGCCCAAGTAGCATTCTCGCTTGCAATCCAGTACATCCTGGTGTGCGCAGGCGGTGGCTGCTGGGTCTCTTGGTACTACAGAGCAGCTCCTCCTTCGTGCTCAACAGCTACGAGACGCTCCTCAAAGAACACATCTTCGTGACGCTCTTTCTGGTGAGTGGGCGGACGTCCCGCCTCGAAGGAACCAGTGCTGTGCAGCTGGAGCCTTTCGCACCCTCACCAGGCTGCAACGTTGCCGCGATGCGCCGCAGACCATGCTGGTGGGAGCGGGGGGCAACGCCGGCAACCAGTCGGCGATCAAGGTCATCCGGGGCCTGGCGACGGGGCAGCTGGAGCCCACATTCAGCTGCCTGCTGCGGTCACTGAAGCAGCAGGTGACCGAAGCACGCCACTTTCTCGCACCCATGTGCCCAGACTTGTGTGTGATGGTGCATCGCCCCGCTCTTGCATCGATTCCCAGCCGAGCTGCGGATATACCCTCCTTGCACGGAGCTGCAGACGCCTCTCTCTTATATCAGTACTCATCCTCAGTGCTTCCCTTATTCGTTCAACCGTAACGATGAATGGAAAGTTTTTTTATTTGTTGTTTGCAGGTCATCGTGGCGCTGCTATTGGGTGCCTGCCTGTCCGCTGGCGGCTTTGTGCGCGTGTATTTGAGCACACAGGACATTGTCAGCGCCACGGCCATCACGGCGTCGCTGCTCTTCATCGTGACTACCAGTGAGTGAGATTGCAAAAAGCCATGACCGAAGTGACGAAACACTATCTGAGGATTTGCTGAATCGCATGTGCCGAGAGCGGCATTGAAAATTGTGACGAAGACGCTCACCCGTTTGCTGCTGCAGGCATCATCACAGGGACCGTGTTGCCTTACGGCATGGCAAGGGTGAGCTACATGTCGGCACGGGTGTTGACAGCATTCGCACTCACCAGACATTCGACTGCGGATTCTGTGGTGTCACACACACGGGTGCTGTGCGGGATGCAGGCAGGCTTCGATCCGGCCAACGCCGGGACGACTATCCAGGTGCTGCTGCTTGTCGAATGTGGCAGACAATTCGCTCTGCTGCTGTGGTGAGTTTCTTGGCACAGACCAGACAAGCAGAAAAAAAGCGGCAAAGTGCGCATGCATGCTGCTGCTCACAGGTCGTCATGGATGTCTCTGGAGTGGCCATCACCTGCTCCACCTGCAAGTTCGTCTTGGAGCAGCTGTCAACGGTGCTGACTTGATGGAGCCACACAGCTTATCTGAGAGAGTGAGGAAGTCAGAAGAGTGTTGGCGGAGTGGCGGCACTAAATATCACTGGCAGCAATATGGGCGCGCGCGCCGTCAAGCCAGCTGTACATTAGATATCCGCGTTTGTACACCCTGTGCGTGTGTATTCTTTCAATTCATTTGTACGTATTTTGGTGTAATCCTGATTGGACACTCGGAATTCAACACCTGCGCTTACCCGTACACGTGTGCACACACATCATTTCACAGCAGAACTGATGGCCATGCAGCTCCAGGCGCTCGAGCAAGGTGCAGCTGACAAACTTCGATGCGAGCACAAGCTGTTTCTCCCTTACGGCAGGGGATTGCACGACTGGCTTGATGCAGGCTGCAGACGCTGTCAGGGCGCTCTTTCCAGGATATGAGCATGCCGTCAGGCAAGTCCTGACACTCCTGCACAGCTATCCCACAGCGGAAGCAAAACCACAATTTGTTCTGCATGAAACGTTAGATCATACTTCACTTGTATGCAGGTTTGCATGGAGCAAAAGGGCGGTCAGGAAAGCAATCCAGGCGCTGAAGCAGATCAGCCGCCGCAGTGACGAGTAAGGACTCCGGCTGGCCTCACGTCGAACATTCTCAATGCAAGCTGGATATGATGGGAGCCAACGGGCAGACATCGGTGATGCTTCAAGAAACATGCCTGAGCAAAGCCGGTACAGCTAACAAGGTGCACGTGCACGGCGCATACTCAACTTCCATAATCAAGCACCTTTGCTGCTGACGTGCTGCTCATTAGGTCCGCGGTAAAATGTGCATTCGAGCAGGCGATAGTCTTGCAGCTGCCTGCTGCAATCTGGCCGCCGTTTTACCTGCTGCTGGGACCAAGCGACTTTTGATATAGCAGTGTCCTGACATAGCAGTGTCCCTTTCAAACCGACCATTCTCTGTACACGTGCCCTTTAATCGGCTCCCTTCAATCGGCTCCGTTTCACAGTGCTCCCAACAGATGCGCATTTGCAACAGCTTGCGGAATGACAAACAGCATCAACCTCGACTCAAATTGACAATCCAGTCGCGCTTCGCTGACGCAGCGGTGCTCTGTGGCTGTAAGACCAAGTCTAAAGCAGGGATTGTCTGGCACAAGGATTGCCTGGTGCACGTCGTCTAACGCGTCCTCAGCGATCCGGCCTCGCTCAAATCAGCCACGATGTCGGACGACGAGATGGAGGGTGCGCATGCTGCTGCGATGCGTCGGAAATTTTGTCGATGCAAGTGGATAGCACGACAACGCTGTGTGTGCTCGCAGACTATGGGTTCGAGTACTCCGAGGACGATGAACCTGAGGAGGATGAGCAGATAGAGACAGAAAACACATACTATGGCGCCAAAGGTGAGCTCTTGCTCCGCTGCGCATATGTTGTTTCAGCGCCAAGGCAGGTCAATGCAACAGCCTTGTGGTCACTCTGCAGCCGCGCTGGAAGGCGAAAACTACCAGGAGGCGTTGGAGGGCTTCCAAAAGGTGGTGGACCTCGAAAACAACGAGAAGGGCGAATGGTACGCATGCCGAGGCAGCGGTATGCGCGCATATCGACTAAATGGTTCCCTGCACCGACAGCTGTGTTCTGTGCAGCTCTGGAACATTGTCAGCATCAATTCTGACGTACGAGTATTGATGAATTCAGGGGGTTCAAGGCATACAAGCAGATCGTCAAGGTGCACTACCGGCTGGGCAACACCGACGAGATGCTACAGGCCTACAGGTGCTGGCCTGCTATGGTTCGATTGAATCTGGCTCTGCTGAATCTAGCGGCACGTGCTGCATGGCATGACCGAGCCACATGATCGCGTTCACTGACTTACCGCTGGCAAGAGGCACCACCGGGTCGGACCGCCGTGCGCGCGATGAGCCTTCAACCGCTTGTTATGATGCGGCGCAGGGAGCTGCTGTCGTACACGCGGACGGCGGTGACGCGCAACCAGGGAGAGAAGAAGATCAACAGCCTGCTGGACAGCGTGTCCGCCAGCTCCGACATGCGCCTCCTGCAGGTGTGCTGCCGCTCCAGGTCCTGGGCAGGGGCAATTGTTGGCGCATCTGCATTTCCCACTGCTGTTCTGCATCGGGCTGAATGAGAGCTGTCAATTCCACTGATTTCGTGACTCATTGAGGACGGTCTGCAGCAATGCTGGAGGCGCTGCAGGAGGCGGACCCGAGCGTCCAACATTCTGCCCAGACACTCTCAGACGACGACCATCGCTTGACATTTCTCACTCTCTTGGCACCTGCAGGACTTCTACAAGATCACGCTGGATGCGCTGCAGGAGGCCAACAACGAGCGGCTGTGGTTCAAGACCAACCTGAAGCTGTGCGGCCTCTGGTTCCGCATGAAGGAGTACGGCCGTGCCATCCGCATCCTCAAGGAGCTCCATCGGTATGGTTTTGGTTTGCACCAGTAGGGGGGAGTTGTCCATCACAGCCAAACAACGTCGAATTAGCTGCAACTGATAGTTTATCAATGCAGAACATTTGCCATCTGCAATTGGGAACAATGGACATGAGCACTGCACAGGGTTTTGAATGGTCGCTTGGCTGATGCAGATCGTGTCAGACGGAGGATGGCGGCGACGACCTGAAGAAAGGCACGCAGCTGCTGGAGATCTACGCGCTCGAGATCCAGGTGAGCCGGATGTTCAACAGGATGCCTCACGAGGCGGCTGTGCCTTCCAGTCTTGGTCTGTCCCAGGCGCCTGTTCAAGACGCTGCGCAGAAGGGCTCAACAAATCGCTGTTTGCGGCGCACAGATATACACGGAGCAGAAGAACACGAAGAAGCTGAAGGAGCTGTACCAGCGGGCGCTGGCCATCAAGTCCGCGATCCCGCACCCGCGCATCATGGCCATCATCCGCGAGTGCGGCGGCAAGATGCACATGCACGAGCGCATCTGGTCCGAGGCCGCCACCGACTTCTTCGAGGTGCGGAAACAGACTCTTGGAGACCCTGTCAACAGACATGTTCTCTTCCACCCTGGACGGGTGCAATGACATCCCCTTTGACGCAGCGGAGGTGCTCACACAGTACCCTGTGCCCCATGAGGGGCATGTTCTGGATTCCATGACGCAAATAGTGAGCCTGCAATCCTGTGCGAGCAACACAACCATCAGTCATGTCAGCAAGGTCACCACCGTCTTGCCGCGCAGGCGTTCAAGAACTACGATGAGGCGGGGGCGGTGCGCCGCATCCAGTGCCTCAAGTACCTGGTGCTGGCCACCATGCTCATGGAGAGCGACGTGGACCCCTTCGACGCCCAGGTGCCGCCTCTTGCAAAATTGTTTTTTTTCAAATGACGCCAGCTGTGGAGCGCCATGAACATCCATTGGAACCAGGACATCGCTGCGCAGGGCAAGCGGTGCATCTGTGCTGAACCAAACTGAGCACGTCAACAATCACAGGTCGTCTGCACCACGGACCAGGCACCACATCCAGCAGAACTGCCTCCCTCTCAGCTGGCTTTGCTCTGCCGCAGGAGGCGAAGCCGTACAAGAACGACCCGGACGTGATGGCGATGACCAGCCTGGTGGACGCCTACCAGCGCAACAACATCAACGAGTTCGAGCGCACCCTGAAGACCAACAGGCGCGCCGCCATTGGCCGGCTGCACTCTGTGTCTCTCGGAGTGAGCGTCAGCTGCATGTGCTGCGTGCAGTCTCCACGGCTTGCCGGCAGGGCCTTTTCCAGCAGCCGATGCTGATGCAGCGCGCTGCGTTTGTGAATCCTCAGGCAGACGATCATGGCAGACTCGTTCATCAGTCAGTACATTGAGGACCTCCTCAAAAACATCCGCACACAGGTCTGGCCCCTCTGCTTCATCCCTTCATTCTGAGAATTATCTGGACCCGCTGTTTACGAGCAGCTCATGAACCCACCCCAGCGCCATGTTCTTTCAGGGTGCCTGGTTCAAGCCCAATAGTGCGCCTCGACACCTGGAACTTCAGGCAATGCCGGAAACCCTGCTGCAGGTGGTGCTGAAGCTCATACAGCCGTACACACGCATCCGCATACCCTTCGTGTCCAAGCAGCTCAACATCCCGGAGACGGAGGTGGAGCAACTCCTCGTCTCCCTCATCCTCGACGGCCGCATCCGCGGCTACCTGGACCAGGTGCCCTCTGGCACCTTTTGATTGTCTGCCGCATGTCGCTCCTCCTGGAGCCCCTCCACAGGCCAACAGACCTAGGTACCTGGGTAGGATATGATTCCCACTCCCTGTCGCATCTGCGAATTTTTGCTTCACATGTTACGCTCGTGTCGCCTCTCGTGGTCTGTCAGCTGCATGGCTTGAAGCAAGGGGATGTGCAGGGAACTCCGTCTTTGAACGCTGTTCAACAGCTCCTGCGATGCGATGTGATGCAGGATCTGAGGTTGGACAGGCGGAAAATTGTCTGTTATAACTGATGCACAGGTGAACCAGCTGCTTGAGCTGGAGGACAAGCAGCGGGGAACCGAGAAGTATACCGCCATCTCGAAGTGGGCGCAGCAGCTAGAGGCGCTGCAGAACACACTCGCCAACAAGCTGCTCTAGTGGAAACCATTTGATGACACGGTCCGGTCATGATGACCGGACCGTGCAAGAGCAGCAATGTTACAGCACCAGATAGGCTGACCTGGGCACTTCCTGCGCTCCATTGATCTGCACTGAATTCCACGATTGGGATCAGGCCTTTTGCCGCAGCAACATTTAGCCTGTACTATATGAGAACATCTCACACCGTAATCAAAGCATGCATCAGACTAGCAGATCAGCACTGGCACATCCTGATCTTCTGAAAGGTCGTCGGAAGCAGCTGTGCCCATAGGAGTACCCAGTTCGACACCTGCGCGCTGGAGATACTGGATGATATTGCTTGCACACCTTTGCATCATCTCTTGGTGCACAGCGTTGCTGCAGTATTGTTTGTCATTAACGCGGTGACCGTCGAATAATCCGCAGGAGCGAGCTTTCGGCAGAGACTGCTATTACACAAGCAAAAACGTGAATAACTGTGCAAGCCGGGCATTACGCACTCAAGCAGGCTTTCGGCAGAGTGCTTGTGAAGCGCACAGAGAACATGCCCGAGCAGGAGCATTGCCCGATACAAAGATGCGCAGCCACAAAGCAATTGCATCAACAGGCGGCTCGAGAGCTCAGGCAAAAAGGAATGCAGATGCGAGCTGCGAAATTCAGTATCCTCAGCAAGCGGCGCAAGACTAATCTGCAACCATCTGCCTGTGCAACATGCGGCAGGTGGTGCTGCTGCCACGACTGTATCGACCCTTCACGAATGCAAGGTCGGATGCTTCAAGCGCTGGCATGTTGCCAACTTGGCAACATGCCAGCGCTTGAAGCATCCGACCAAGGGGACAACCAACACAGGCTGCTGTTGGTTGTCCCCTTCATGGTTGAACACTGTGCAATGCAGTCATACTCAGTATGACTGTAGGCTACGCCCTATCTGCATATGAGGCAAATGTGAGCTGCAGACCTCAGCAGGCTTGCGATGTATCTGTTCGCAGTGACTCGTTGAAGCTGCACAGTGCGAGGTGGTCAACGTGGCCATCGTTCAGCCAGCAGAGCCCTCCGCGGCTGTCGCAGAGCCGCTGGCGCAGTCGCTGCCAGAGCAGGATACTGCACAGGTGAATGGGTCGGAGACGGACCGGGAGGCTTCGCGGGCGCAGGCGGAGGCCGCCGCGGGCGCCGCTGTCGACGCGGGGGCGCCCGGCGCGCAGCAGCGGCAGCTGCCGGCGCAGCGCCGGCGCGGCCGGCCGTCGGGGTCGAAGGCGAGAAGCCGTCCGGAGGATGCGACGGAGCCGGCGGATTCCCCCGAGGAGGCGGCGCGTCGGCAAATGAGTTGCTGATGATCGACATGACGATCGAGCAAGATGACGCTGCAGTTGATGCTGCTATTCGCAGCAACAAGCCTGGTCAACAATATGAAAAAGGGCAAAGGTCAGGATTGTTGCTGCCTGCGCAGCAGCCGAAGCCGGACGCTGACATGGACGGCAGATCTTCCGCCTCCACTGCAGAAGGAGAAGAAGGAGAAGAAGTCCACGGCAGCCTGCGTGCTGGTATGGTGCAGACCAGCCGCGGCGTCCGGGTTTGCCACAGCGACATTATCTTGCAGGATTCTTCGTTAGCCGGGCCTCAATGCGCCCCGGATGAGGATCGACTTCTGTTGCTGCAACTCAGCATGATTCAGCCTGCTCTTGTTGATCTTCCTGTTCACATGCAGGCACGATGTTTGCTCTCGGCGGCAGCCTGGCGCTTCCCTTCCTAATGCTTGGTACGGCGGCGATGGCGGTGACAGCGCGCAGAACACGGAAGCGCAAGCGGCGGCAGCCAGTCGATCCTGATAATGAAACTGACAATGAGATAGCTGCGAGAACTTTTTGAGAGGTGACCTGTGGACGCCCACAGCGCAATGGGCATGGCGGCAGCCATGACGTGGCGGCGGCGGCGGCACTAGACCATGATGTTTCCCCGGGCGTTTGGCCACAATGCCCATGCCAGCGGTGCAACAGGGGAGGCTCGAGGCTGCATCTGGGACTTCGATCGCACCTCGAGGGGCGCAGGGGCCGACAGCATCGCCTCCTGGTCGATGCTGTGTGCGGAGCTGGGTTGGGTGGCACAAACGCATGGTTGTGCAGTAAGACTGCTGACTGCGCCTAGCCGATACAGGAAGATCGAGTCACACAGTGAGCACCGGCGACGTTCACCAAGCAGTCCGCCTCTCGCCTGAGGACTGTGTGACCTATCGTGCAAACTGCAACCTCACAAGCCGCATGCGTGTGACCAGAAGCAGCGTGCGATCAGAACTGGCTCTTGCGCTTGCGCCCCGTGTACTTGGAGTCGCTGGGCACATTCATGTAGCCCTTGGCGCGCATGGCGTCCTTCTTGCGGTGGATCCACGCCTTGCCCTTGCTGTCAGGGTGGCGCGCCGACAGGTTTGAGGTGGCGCGCTTTTTCCCCTTGCGCCCGCCCTTGCCGCCGGCGCGCTGCCGCCCCACGACTGCCACGCCGTGCTGCTCCTGCAGAGCATCGGATGATGTCCTCAGACATACTTGATCGCGCCATACGTCAATTGCACAGTAATTCTGCGGCTTGCAGCCTCTTCCAATCTGTCATGCGCAGCCCTCATCCTCTACTTCCACACGGCTGTCGAAAAACTATGAAATAATCTGGGTCTGTCTCCGCATGTTCTGCAGCTACCACAGGCTTGCAGAAACGCTCGTCTTTTACTTAAAGACCTGCAGGTCCCGCCATGAACACCAGCAATAATCAGAATGATATCAGACCTGCAATTTGTAGATGTGTTTACTTCTCGCCTCACCTCCTCGGCGTCGAGGCCCTGCAGGTCCATGGGCTCCGCCGGCTGGCCCACCATGAGCACCAGGAAGTACTTTTTGGCTTTGGCAGAGTGCGGGTAGTCCACCACCAGTCCGCCGGAGAAGCCCGCCCGCATCGCCGCCCCCGTCAGCATCTCCGCCTGCGCCGTGTTCTCCGGGTACATCTGCAGCACCGCGCGCGCCCCCCGCGCCAGGCAGCCGTACCTGTGAACAGGGACAGGCATGTCAGCAGGCCTGCCAGAGCAACAACTGAATGTGGCATCATGTCCTCTGCTGGCGTTCCAATACCAGCAGCATCGCAGTGCACAGTGCGTCCGCACCACATGTCCAAGAGAGGAAACGACACAAGAGCAGACCGTGATCATGCTTCTTCAGTGTGGGCTTTTGCAGGGCATCAAGACGCACAGGCTGTCAAAGAAGCGGCGCAGGCGCTTGCGCGGGTCCGCGGTGCTGGTGTCGGCGTTGCACAGCCACTGCACCGCGGAGATGCTGATGGCACCGTCGAAGCAGCCGCCGCGCAGCGGCAGCCCCTGGCCCAGGTCTGCAAGGCAGGTGTCGCCCTCCACCTCCCGATTTGCCGCCACGTCCAGCATGGCCTCGCTGATGTCCATGCCCTGCACGTGGTCAAAGCCTTAGTCTGTAACTGTGAGTACATGCACTGAAAACAAAACCCCTGCCCCAGGTCTGCGAGGCAGGTCCAGTCCCCGATCCGCCGCCACATCCCACATTGCCTCGCTGACGTCCACGCCCTGCGGCTTGAATCTTGAATGACTGCACACAAAACCCTTGCCCCAGGTTAGCCACGCAGGTGCCGTCCTCCCACCTCCTGCTCCACCGCCACATCCCGCCTTGCTGATGTCCAAACCCTGCGGATGGTCATTTTTAATACAACTGGAATACACAATTTTGGTTCAGGTCCGCCGGAAAATGCGAAGCTTTACCGTGAGATGATTGTGTGATGATTGGTGCGCATCAAAAGGACATCCGCCCCAGGCCCATTGCCTCCACAATGCGCATCAGGTAGCAGGAAACATGCAGCCTCGAGGCAGACAGGCCGCGAGACCAGCCCATCTGGCGGTGTCTGACCGCGCCGCAAAGGTGTCGATGAGGGCGCACCACCCAGGTGCGGCCGGCCTCCGTAATGGCGCCACCGGTCAGGCGGGAGCCGCAGCCCAGCTGCAGCAGCAGGCGCTGCATGTCACGAGCCCCGGGCCGGGCCTCTCATGAGGTGTGTGGTAGGGAAAGCAGCGCACCACCCAGGTGTGGCCGGCCTCGGAGATAGCATCGCCGCTCAGGCAGGATCCGCAGCCTAGGTCCAGCAGCAGGCGCGGCACACCATCCTCCGGCAGCGCCAGGAGCTCCAACGCCCGCTCCGACAGTTGCGCCTGTTGCGGCGCACAGCCAATGAGGAGCATTTTGCAAAGTGCACAGCTGTGTCACCGCACAAGTGTCCAACCAATGTGCTTGCATTCGCACATTCAACAGCCGAGATGCAGTGGCGCTGGGTCGAATCAATGAGTCATGCCTGGATGGCGGCGATGCGCGAGTTTCCCGTGTACTTCTTGGCCTCCAAGTCATCGTAGAAGATCTCCGGCGGCGCGGTATGCTCCGGCCGCTTGCTCATGGTGGCCTGCGACCACATGGGCATCGGTCGAGGCATGTGTTCTCAGCACCAACGGCAGCTTTGCAGCCGACCAAGCCTGAACTATAGTACAACTCGTGCATGATCCGCACCTTCTGCCACCTTCACCTCAGCAGCGTCCTGCCGTAGACCGCCGCCGGCCGTGGCAAGTCGTGTCTGTTCGTCCCACAAAAGGCTTGCTTACGATTATGGAGCTGCTATGACTTCAACAATCGTGAACAGAATGCGCTCTATGCCACGACTGCGAGGTGAGGGCTTCCGAAAGCAGCATGCACGACAAATTGTCGATCTGCCAGCAGCCAGACAGATGCGTGAGAGCAGGACTGCTTTTGCAGCACGAGAGATCTGCCAGTGTCACACAACACTTTCTGGCGCACAAAGCCGGCTCTGCCTGCAACTGCCTGCAGGCTGCTGCTGCAAAAAGCTTCAACATGCTAGAAGCGCAACAATTAGGACCTAATCGACCAACTTCTTGCAGAACGCTGGCCCGAGGCAGCAGAGTGACTATCTGCTTCTGCTGCAATATTCCCCACATCGCAAGGAGCTGCCAAGCTTGCTGTCGCGGACGCTGTGCTTTCGCTGTCGAAGGGCTTTGCCTCGAAACTCGGACCAAAGGTCAGAGGGTCCTCCGACTCAGCGAAGGGTCGTGCACACGCGCGTGAAGGGCGCCGCGACTGTCGGCTGCAAGGCTTGTGCACAGGTATATCTCACCGTCCTGGTCTGTACGCTTCTGTCGGTGTACAACACTCGAGATCGAAATTGCTGTCTAGCTTTACCCAGCTTCCCAGCACGACCCCGTGCTGCAGCCTGCCGCCTTCTGGATTGAAGTGGCGTGTTTGTGCATGTGTGTTACGATATCCCACCAATCAGGTCCGTACACAGGGTGTGAAATGTAGAGACTTCCTATTTTCTGCTGAGAACGGACGTGCGTGCACTACGTCACCCGACCAAGCACATGTTCGCCATGCAGGGGCCAGGCGGTGTCGGAGGGGCGGCGGCCAGCAGGACGCAGTAGATTCTACGCCTGCACATCGGGGGTTGCACAGCAGGGACCAACCATGTTTCGGCGTATGTTTGGCGGCGACAACAAGGGTGGGCAGGCGGTCAGCCAGAGCGCAGCCAACAAGACGGTGGATGCAATCCAGAAGCTCGGCGAGGTGAGCTTTGCCTCTCATCATGCCCGGCAGACGGCTGGCTGCATGGGGATCCGCTGTGCGCCGCGTGCTTCTTTCTTGCCGGCTTGGTCCTACAAGGCTTCCAGGCCGTTCAGCAGTGTTGGCCTTGCAGAGCTTTGGCTTGGATCATTACTGTCTCCAAGCTGCTCTCTGGGGTGTCCAACAGACGGAGGAGCTGCTGGTGAAGCGGCGGAACCTGCTGGAGAAGAAGGTGGATCAGGAGACTGAGCGCGCTAAGGAGTTCACGCGGCAGAAGAACAAGCGGGGTGAGCTTGTCACATTATTACTGCCATCCAGCGCCCCTTGCAAGCAGTCTGGAGTTTGTTGCAGTTTGAGGTTCGTTGTTAGCATGTACATGAGAGCATGGCAGCATGGCACACACGCCTCTTCAGCACGAGCAGCCTGCATGTTTTCATCAGAACCCTGCCATGGATTTGTTGGCCACTGGAACGACAGCGTCGCCTCCCTCCATAGCTCTGCATTCGACTCCATTGCAATGTGTCTTGTTGCGCAGCGGCGCTGCAAGCGCTGAAGAAGCGCAAGTTGTACGAGAGCCAGCTGGAGAGCGTGGAGAACAACATTATGCGCGTCAACGAGCAGCAAATGATGCTCGAAAACCAGCGCACCACGGTGGAGACTGTCTCCGCGCTCAGCAACGCCGCCAAGGCCTCTAAGCAGACCATGCACGAGATGAAGGTGCGCCTTTGCACCTCTTCTACTCGCGGTGGCGACGCCCTGACATCTGCTGCTGGCCGCCGCGGCAGGCTGCTACCGTTGGTCTTCGAGGATCAGTGTCCGCCTCCGCAGCTTCAACGAGATAGCGTATGAAGGCAAATGCGAGTTTGCATCCGCACAATCGCAGCTGCCGACATGTGCTGCAGGTCTGCACTGTCGTTCACAGTAAGCTTTGGTTGATTGCGTCTTTACCCACATCTTCAAAAGTGAACCCTGGTTTCATCAGATCATATTCGCTCTGCTCGCAGGTGGACGATGTGGACGAGGTGCTGTCCAACATTAACGAGCAGAACGATGCAATGGAGCAGATCAACGCCGCCATGGGGCAGCCCATCGGCCCCTCCGCCGACATCGACGAGGACGACCTGGAAAGGGAGTTCGAGGTGCGGGCAAGGATATTTTGGAACATTTGTGCAGACACTGTAACTCTTTTGCTGTGTCAGCATCTCATGTGGGCACCATCGGCCCCTCCGCCGACATCGACGAGGACGACCTGGAAAGGGAGTTCGAGGTGCGGCCCAGAACCTATCGCAACATATTGCATATCTCGGCTGTACCAGCACTTGATGCGGATGGTCCATTCAGAGTTCCGGGCGGGCTGGGCTTCCGAGACTGGAGCTCGGTTTTGACCATACCCTGCACATCAGCGGGACACGACAGCGGCGCAGTAGAACTAGGAGCTGCCACAGCCATCATGTGTCCTCTACGCAATGCAGGGTGTTCGCTGTCCAATTGGAATTGTATTGCCGGCTTCCACCCGACAAAATATGGCGACGGAGCAGCTGGACAAGGACCTACCAGAGCCGCTGGCGGTGGTTTCGTTGGAATTGCTTCCGGAGTCTGATGCAAACAACGGAACAACGGATCACTGATGTCTTCCTTGGTCTGCGCACCAGGACACGGCGGCGGAGCAGCTGCAGTCGGCGGCGGTGCTGGTTTCTGCTCTCGCTCCGTGGCATTTGTGCACGACTTTTCCATGATATGTCTTGTCTCGACCACAGGACGTGGCGGCGGAGCAGCTGGACGAGGAGCTGCTGGAGCTGGTGCCTGCTCGTAGGTTGTTGGTCTCCAGAAGGCTCAATGTGCATGTGTCTGCGTCAACAGGACATGGCGGCGGAGCAGCTGGACGAGGAGCTGCTGGAGCCGGCGGCGGTGCCGTCGACACGGGTGCGGCCGCAGGAGCAGCGCATGCCCAGCGTGCCCGCCGGCCGCGTGCCCGCCCAGAAGGCGCCGCCCAAGCGCACGCCCGAGGAGGACGAGCTGGAGGCCCTGCAGGCGGAGATGGCGCTCTAGGCTTGGCGGTTATGGCCCCTGCTCCGCGGCGGGCGCTGCGGCGGCTGCGGCGGCTTCGCCCCCCAGGCTGTCGGCCGCGCCGAGGACGGGGCGCCCAAGCAGCTTCTGGGGCGGCAAGCTGCGGGTGCCGCGTGCAGCGGCGGCCCACAGAACAGCGGTGGCTCCGTGCGCCGCGCTCAGCCGCGGACGCCGCGCGCTGCGATGGGCATCCTGGCAGCCTGGGTCCTGCAGGAGGAAGCGCGTCCAGAGGTGCACAGCCCGCCGGGTGCTGCGGAAGCAGAGCGGCCATCGGCTCTTGGGCGTATGGCTAATGACTTGGCCCAGCCGCATGCAGCGATCTGCGCTCAACAGGCATTTGTAAAGATGCAGCTGCATACCAAGCGCTTCATGTGGCACGGTTGGGGCACACAACACGTAGAACAGGTCGCTTTACACACACTGCACTGGTGCTGCTAGTAAGAGAATGACGTTTCAGGATCGGACATCCTCTAGAGGGCGCAGTTGGTGGTAATCTATGTGCTCTAACGCCGTAAGACTCGTCTTGCGGCTTTTCTGAAGTATGTGTAATGTAGATGTTGCAACGATGTCGAGTAGAACGCATTACCAAATTACCTACATGTGCCATTAAGAGGCCAAGAGAAACAGGAAGCTAGTTGTCTTAGCCAGAAATTCAATGGCCAGGTTCACAGTCCTGGCTGCGGGCGCCCTACTAATTGAGCAAAATCATCAATTTCCACCGAAACCTACCTATAAATCACCGACACTCCAAGAATGTTTGGGCTCACCTCCATTTGAATGGCTGGACACACAAATTCAACGGGTTTGGTCACATGACGCTCTTCTCAGCGCAGAAAGGCACGTCGCATGCTATGCGCCGGCATTGCTTCCGGAAGCCTGTTGCGTCAGGCGGGTGATCTTCAGAATGGTCTCCAGATGCAGGGCCACGTTGCGGGTGGTGATGCTGGCGGCCCAAGGTAGCGCCTGCGCACGGCAGCATGCTGCACCTTTAAACAGCCCGCGCTCTCGAGGCATTTTCACAGCTACACTTGAGACGACTTGACCATTTGCGGTCATGGCAGCAGACCAGCCAGCTGCATGCCGACTGCATGCCGACTGCCTGTCACTACGAATATGCAGCGACATGTGAGAGATGGTGACGCCCTGAGGCCCCTCCATACCTGCGCCGCCTGCACCAGGCTGAGTTTGACATTGTACACGCAGGTCTTCAGGTGCTTGTCCGACACGTGCAGCACCTTGCTCACGTTCTTGGCCTTCGCCTGCGGCCAGCACCACACGCAGACTGAGCATGAACATGAGCTCGAGCATGAGCATGACCCCAGCTGGCCAACCCCACGTTGACCTCGACAGGACGAGACGTGCGGCGACAACATCTGTGGAGTTCATACGCCATCTAGAGGCGCCGGCACTCACGGGCACAGCTTCAAGTGTCGTGTCATGCTGAGCAGTATGCCAGGTTTGCGATCTAAATCCCACATGGCATTGGCTCACCTCATGTGCCTCCAGCGCAATGCAGAGTGCCGCTGCGCATTTCACGAGCGGAGAGCCTTGCTGCTGCACGCTGAGCCATGCCTCGAGTTTGGTGGCATCCCTCTCGACATTCGCCTGTGATGAGAATACCGATTGTGTCAATCGTCAAGTCAAGCAGCGCACGCGTCCATGTCATACAGCCGATGGGCATCGTCTTTTTTTCAGATACGCAAACAGTCATCGTTCGTGCAGTGTTCTCTGGGCCAGCACTTGAGTTTGCGTGCCCGTGATTGCGTGCCCATGACAACGATGCGCACATATTTGTGGAGGCCCACGCATCAGCAGGCCATGACAATGCGCGCCGGCCCATACCTGGACCGCCTTGCTGCGGCACAGCTTGTGTGCTGCGGCTCGCAAGAACACATGCGGCGGCGTGACGGGCAGCGCGAGGCCCAGCGCCGCGACGGCGGAGCAGAAGACGCGCCCAAAGGCCTTGGTGGAAAGCAAAGGGAATGAATTATGAGATGCCAACTGGCATGTGCAGGGTCTCCGGCGGGAGCGACATGCGGCAGGCACAGCTGCAAGGAACCAAACACAGCTGCAAAAATGCGAGCAAGGCTGCAAGAACGCAGGGCAAACTCTGACCTTGGTGGGGATCCGGATGGTGAGCGCCACGTCCACCGCCGTCAGCGGCAGCTGCGCGAGGCGCGCGGCAATGTACACCACGGCCGCGGCGAGCTGTGGGCACAGGGCATTGTGAGGTTATGAAGATGCAATTGCCCTCATGGAGACACAGCTATAGGATGCATGCTCTGCGGCTGCAGCCGCGCCCGAAGCGTGCAATGCAGCAAGGCTGGGTGCTGCCGGGGTCAGGAGCGGCGCCTGCTCATTGCGCTGGCCACATGCACGCAGGGCAGGGACCCTTGTGTGCAGTTGCTGCCCGCTTGGAAGCCCCACAGCGGACTTTAGGGGAAGGCAGGCGGGTGCCTGGAGGACAGGCCTTTTCGTAGTTGCCGATGCGCAGGTCCCCCCGCCCGTACAGCTTGGCCAGCAGGTGCTCCGACAGACCCAGCGCGTCCGCCTGCACACCCGGCGGCAGGCACATGCTGCCGCACAGAGCGCGCACACGCGCCGCCGCCTTGGCCTGGCTGGCCTTGAATCCCGCACGTTTAGCGCCCCGGGCGCCCGCCGCCAGCCCGCCGATGGCTGCAGCTCGCAGGGTGCGCGGCGTCAGCTTCAGGAGTCAAAAACGGCGGCAGCTGCTGCGTGTTGTAAACAGTATTTGGACCTCAGAAGTTTGTTGTTTCTGTGCCACTCGGCCAGGCGAGGGGACACGGTGACAGCTTCGTGGCAAGTCGCATATGAATGTCCAATGCCACTGTCGCTGTCCAGTGACACGTCATGCAGCATGCGCCGCCCCACCTGCGCCGGTGCCGTCGTCGTTGCCGCTGACGCGCACGCCGGAGCGTTCGCCGTCCTCCCCGAACGCCACGCTGATGTCCAGTTGCTCATTCGCGAGCACAAAGCCGCAGTCCAGGCAGAACGTCAGCGCCTGCGCAGCAGGGTGGGTGACGCTGCAAGTCGGCCAGAGTGGTGATGCACACGCGCATGTCGCTTGGGCACGCAGCAACGGCGCATGCGGTGAAGTGGGGTTGGAGTGAGGTGGCGGGCGCAGACATTCTGCAGCGGCGGGTCGCAGCACCTGCACCGAGTCGAGCTCGATGTTGTCGCTGCCGCATTTGGGACACTCCGAAGAGGCCCCGCCTGCCAAGCTGTCAGCGCTGCTCATGATGGCCTTGCGGCCACATGCCCAGCGTCAATGGTGCGGCATGCTGTGACGCACAGCCGTCCCTACATCGCGCAGCTCACACTGGCATGCGGCTTGCCGATCAATGCCTGCACTTCCCACACAGCAGAGGTATCTGGCGGACGAGCCTGAACTATATCTCCGCAACTGTGCTGCTGGTAATAGTTTAGTTGATTCAAATCAAAAGTGCTGCGTCGAAAAATTTCCGCTGGTTCGAGGCTGCCAATTGATCACTGTCCGACAATCGGCATCGCAGAATCTGAATCGGTGCCCTGTCGTTGCGCTTTCCCTCTGAGCGACGTATACAAAGCCGTTCGCTGCTGGCACCGCTGAAGAAGCTGGCTGGAAAATTGGCGGTCAGCGGTGGCGGTGCAATCAGCGAGGTTGCCACAACCTTGCTCACAATTGCACATCGCACCACCTGCCCGGGGCTCTCGCACCCATCACTGCAGCCCCGGGCAGCTGGCTGTTCAGTTCTGTGCGGGGCGGTTCTGAGCTGCAAGTTTTCAGTGGTGTTGGCATCGCGACGCAAGACTGCCTTGTGCATCTGGGGTGCGATCAAAAGCAGCACGGCGCTGATTGCAGCATCCTCAACGGCGGTGGGAGGGATCACTCAAGCGAAGGCAAAACATCGTGCATCTGTCATTTTTTGTCAGCTCAGCCCACAGCAGACACATGGGATCTGACACCGCAGCAGCCTCGCCAAGGATCCCGCAAAGGAAGACGTACACCATAAGTAAGGCGAGGGAGAAATGGACAGATGAGGAGCATACGGCATTCGTCGAGGCGCTGCACAAGCGAGGTGCGGTCTGCGGCACGTGCGCCCAACACTGCCGCCGAGCCGTCCCACTGCCCGGATCGCTCTTTGATGCTTCGCACATCCTTGCGGTCAAACGATCATGTTGCGTTACCTTGCAGGTCGCAACTGGAAGGCGATCGTGCAAGACATCGGCACCCGCACAGTGGCGCAGGTGAGTGGCCGGCGTTTGACTGGAAGCCCCGTTGTGTCTCGGCCTGCTGACGACGCGCAGCCCTCAGGAAGTCTCCAAATATCTTCCTCGAGGGCTCGGCGAGTGGTGTGGCACCCGCATCTCTGCAGGTCCGCAGCCATGCGCAGAAGTACTTCCTGAAGCTGGAGAAGGATGGTCACCAGGATGAGATCCCACCGCCCCGGCCAAAAAAGGTACGTTGCTCCATGGAGGTCTGATCATGCAATCGCGTGGGCTTGTTGCGCGCCTTGGCGTGGCCTTTGATCATGCTGTGCACCAGCCAACAAGAAGCGCAGCAGTCTGTAGCGCGATGATGCTATCTCGGAGAGTGACAGTCCGTGGTTCGGTGCGACCTGCAGAGGGCGTCGCGGCCCTACCCGGTGCAGGCGAGGCTAGCGCACCAGCCTGAGCCGGCAGTCAAGGCCATGCAGTCTCAGAAAGGTGGGCCTTGCTGCGCACTGCGAATGCACCTGGCATTCGTCACGCCGGCAGCACCGCAGGGAAGCTACTTGCACGAGGAGTGCCATAAACGACCACACCATCTGTTGGCAACCTGCGCATGTTGACTGCTCCAGTGCTACTGCAAAATGCAGGGCAGTCGGCCGCTGCAGCAGCGTCACAGGCGGCAGCGGCACAGGCGTCTGAAGACACTGACATTGAACAGCAGCAGCAGGCATCAGCTTGGGCTTCGGTGAGTTTACAGCTGTTGATTCTGGGAGCTCTGGACGACTCGAGCAATGCGCGTCCATGTTGACGATAGACTGTTCTTACCACTCCAGGACTATGTTTTCGAAGCCGACCTTGACTTCGATTGCGTCAGGACTCGGGGAGTGCGCTGGCGGCCACAACGCAGGCTGATGCGGATGCGAATTTCAGCAAGCTGTACGCAATCGTGGGGTCGATGTTTGACAGTGCAGTCTCAGTACCGGAGCAGCTTTCCACCATCGAGCACTTGCCGGCGGAGCAGAGGTGGGCCTCTATGGCACCTCGCCTGAGCCTGCAGGAGTCGAGACGATCGCTCACATGCCGCTCGCATGTGCAACAGAAGTTGCCGTCTCACTGCGCATCCTCCCACGACATGCTTTGTTGTGCATGTCGTGGTGCACCACGCCGCTTGCCTGCCCATCTTGCTCCTTCGCCTGCGAGTCCGCAATGCCTCTCAACCACGAATCATGTGACAATGGCAGGGAGCCGCTGCTGCTGATGTTGGGGCATCTGACGGCTAATCTGCGGGAGACAGTGCGCAACCAGCGGCCGAACGCGGCGGCGACGCTGCCGCAGCTGCAGCCGCTGCAGTCGGCGCTGCTGCAGCCGAAGCCGGAGCAGCCGCTGCTGCAGCCAAAGCTATCGGCGCAGTCGCCGCCTGCCTGCCAGGCGCAAAAGCCGCGGTCACATCGGCCCCGGCCCCGCAACTGACCCGGCAGCGGCGTGATTGCGGCGGCTTGTTGCAGCGGGCGTGTTGAGCCTCATTCTTCCACAGAACGGTGGGCATTCATTGGGATCACACGACAGCTCACCGCCCTGTCCACCGGCGTGTTATGCCTAACAAAAGCGTCACAGATTGCAGGTTCGGTCAGTGTCTGTCTTATCCCTACTACCTAGAGTTGGCGTGCGTCAGCATTGGTTTTGAGTCTTGTCTCTGGTTTCTAGTGATCCCATTCACAGTTTTCCGATTCGTAGGACAGTAAGAATGTTCACCCGAGCACGCTGGAACCGAGGCTAAATCCCATGTACCGATATAGGTACAGCGCAGCCATGGACCTCAATGTACGGTTCAGATTGGTCGAGCCCAATGCAGCTAAATTCATGAGCTCCGAGCACTCCGCGCGGCAGCTCTGGAGTCCCCCCTGGCTTGCCGCTCCTCCGGCGTCAGCTTGGCAAACGTCTGGCTGACGAGGAGCGGGAACAAGATGGTGGCGTCGGCATATATCTTGGCGGGCTTGGAGTCCAGCCGAAGCTTGCCCCAGGAGATTGCCTCGTCTGGCCTGGCCCCTGCAGGGTAGTGGGACACACTACATTCAGATACTTTTCCTGTTCAGCCGCTCCGATCGAGTCCCCGTGGTGTAAGCAGAATAAGGAGACTAAGCAGAACCCCACCTGAATCTGACCCATCGAACTCCTGGGCGGTATTGACAAAGACTGCATATTCTGCTCCGTTGCGGAAGAGGTTGGCATTCAATATATGGTGCTTCGGAACGCCTGCAAAGCCCAACAGAGATGTTCAACAGTCCTGGGACACAACATCAGCAAATGCACGACACGCTCAATAAGCACAATTGGAAGCGCAAATGAAACATTGCACAGATGAGAGAATCCATCGGGCTGAAAATGCCAGCTCACCGCCGCCAAGAATAATGACCCCTGTCTTAGTTGTGGCCTTCACGGTCTCATCATTCATGGCCCTGCAGGCACGAATGTATCACTGCATCGCATCGATGTTGCATCGCCGCAGGCAGCCGACGCGTGCAGCATGTCGCAATGCATTTGCCGCCAGTGCCACAGCCTGTTGACCACCGCACAAGCTGTCGTGATCACAGCGGTTTCCCACACACCTGATGTCGGCCACGATGTCGATGCTGAGGCTGGGGCTGCTCTTGTACGTGAAGAAGTACAGCATGTCTCCGATGGAGCCTGCACACGCAGGATTTTGTCAGATCCAAGTATGCTTGTACTTCATTCACCGACAGCAAGGGAATCCGCTGATCCAGGAAATTGCCGTCTGTCAATGTTGGTAACCAGAAACTCACCATCTGTCAGCGCGGGGCAGTACACCGGGATGCCGTTCTTCTGCGCCCAGTAGTACACAGAGTCCTCGTTGTCGATCTCTTTCCCCAACCTGGCGATCACCTGCGGTACAAGTACAAAGTTGATCATCAAATCCTTGCCGCTGTCGGCCCAAAGCGTGTCCTCTCGGTTGCCGCCTACAGGTGTGTGCATGCCGCTGAGGCCAAGTGGTGGGACCTGCTCCCGCAGAGTGTAATCAGAGATGGCCACTCAGAAGGAGCAAGCGCGGCGGCTCCAAAGACAGACCGAGGAGGGCGTCCAGCGCGTCCCCTGCTCCTGCTGCTCCGCCAGCATCGCCTCGAAGATGGGCATGATCCAGTCCTCGAAGGCGCAGTAGTTGCTGTTGGGCACCAGCATGTTGCCGATGCGGTTTAAACCCTCCTTTCGCAGCTCGACGCCCTTCAGGTGGAAGTCGCCCAAGTACGTCGGCGCCAGGCACTGCGGCAGAAAGACGTACACCTCAGACAATGACGTGAAGATGCCTAAAACGCTGGGTGCAGTCATGATGAAGGGGTGGCGATCCTCAGAGGCTAGGGTAGTGCTGGCTAGCATGCTGGAGCGTCTTAAGGGTGAACCCTTTCTAGAGTGGATCCGACCCAGGTGCTCAGCTGCTACGGCCATGTGCTGAGCTAGCTGGCGCCGCCGATGAACGGCCAGCGCCGCAAGACCCGCGCTGTGCAGCCCCGCATGCACTAATGAACACACACAACTGCTCTGGAGATCAGATCAGCTGCTGCAGACCCTGAACCCTGCCTCCACCTTGATAAAGTCTTCCTCGATGCCGCCGGCGGTGGTGACCAGCACGTCTACAAGTCGATGCTGCACCATGTACCGGATCTGCTCCCGCGTCCCCGCCGACATGAGGTTGGACGTGTACCCCAGGAAGATCTTGGCGTGCTCCCCCGTCTCCGGCGCCCGCCAGTCCAGCTGCGTGATGTGTTCACCAACTACAGTCACCCTGGGTGGCGTGGTGCTGCAGCAGGATGTGTTGCCAAGTCTGGTGCAACGCATTGCAGCTGTCGGCGCTCGGCTTTTGAACCGTGCATCTGAGTTCGCACACTTGCACCTCCTGAAGCACATTCCTGAGGCTGCTCAACAGTCCATTGCTTATTTTCAAGTGCATGGCGCGGCAATTGTCAGCGCATGCTTCGCCGCCGGCGCACCATGCGGCTGATCTCGTTGATGCCCTGGCCCAGCGACGTGGCCTGGAAGCCGCTGCTGAACATGGCGCCCATGATGCCGTCCAGGTCCCGCCCGCTGTTGAAGTCCCAGCCGCGAATCTCCGGGGTGCCATCCGGCACGCGGCCGGAGGCGCCGAGGACCGCCTGCTCCATTCCAGGTCATGCTTTGGAAATTTGACAAGGTAGGGTCCTGCTTCAGCAACAGATCACTGCGATGCTATAATGCGTGCTTAGATCGTTCAAGGGGATTACCTGTTGCGCACTGGCCGGCACGCCCGAGTCGGGCTCGGCGGGCTGCGCGGCCGCTGGTGGCCGCGGCTTCTGCATGACGGGCGCCGAGCCGAAGGCCCAGTCAGGGTAGGCTTCTGTGAATGATCAGGATTTGCGCGGCTTGAGCAGGAAGCTGAACGAGGAAGCTCAGCCAGCGCACGGCGCAGCGTCAATGCCCAAGCTGCCGTTGGCTCGTCAGCGGCCTTTGCGCCTGCGAGCGCTAGGGCAAGTTCGAAGGTGGATTGTGCTGCTTATTCTGGACACTGCAAATGCACAAATGAGCTTGTGGAGGCAAAACCAGACGAGATTTCTGTCCGCCCTGTGGCGCTTCCTGGTCGCCGACACGCACTTCCGCAATGCAAAATTGCACACTTCAATCTTTGCATTTCATTTGCATGTCTAGTCGTACTTGCAGGAATGCAGTACGTCAACGACGTGAGTTTGCTGCGCCCGTAGCGACGCACCGCCATGTCGAGCCTCAGTGCGCAGTTGGCAAGAGCCCGGCAGGCAGTGGGCGTTAAATCCCCCGTCGTGCGCCGCGGCAAGCCGTCGCTGCTCTTCTCGCCTCAAGAGGCCGCAGAGCTCGATGCGCACGCGATCTACCAGCTGGGCCTGCGAGGTAATTTTCAGCGATGCATGGCTGCCATGGCTGCCGGCTGCCTAGTGCAGATGCAGCAGACAGCATCTGAAGTTTCAAGGATGCAGTACTTGGCGATCTAGTCAACGAATGCATACTGTGGCACCACGATCACATCGCCAGAGCCTGAAGGACCGACCTGCATTCGATTGCGCGCAGGCTTCCAGGAGCTGTGCGGGAAGGATTCCCGTTTCGAGCCCTATGCTGCCACGCTCTTCGGCCAGGCGGCGGCGGAGCTGGACCGCGACGCCAAGTCGCCGGAGTCCAACCGCAAGCTGGACGCCTCGGTCGCCGCTTTCCTGGCGCTGCTGGCGGAGTACTTCCTGCTGCCGGCGGCCATGCAGGCGCTCGAGTTTCTCGTGCGCCGCCTGAGGTGCCGGCAGCTCCAGCCTCATCCCGACTGTGCATGCATATGTATGGGGCTGTCTGCAAGCAATGCGCCCATGACGCCGGCGCAGTATTGCGTCGCTGCCGGCGGCTGCAGAACTCACTGAGTGCTGGAGTGCACATGGGCTGAGTGACAATCGCTGCAATGAAGCAGTGGCAGATGCTGGTCGTCTCCGGTCAAGCTGCTCACCGCGGGGCCATCAAGGGAACATCTGCTGGCCTCCCCATCCTGTACCGTCCTGCTGTTGTGCTGCGTGCACTCGACGGCAGCGTGCACTTGAGAGGGATTTTTCCAACTCAAAAACGCACAACTAACGCGAAACACTTGCCGACACCGACGCCCTGCTTCCGTTGTCACTGCAGCGTGCACGAGCACAACCAGGAGGCGCTGATGGGGGCGGCGCTGGTGTACCACGAGACGCACCAGTTCGTGCGGCTGGTGCAGATCATGCCGCTGGAGCGCAGCACCTGGGCCTTCCTGGTCCCGATGCAGCGGTCGGGGGCGCCGCTGCCGCGCGCCACCCTCGTGCAGCGCTGCCTCAACGACCAGGTGCGGCGTGAATCATGTCTATGCCGTAAAGGGTGGCGAGCCGTCCCCGCCGTAGGCAGCAGCTCATATTTTTTAAACCCTAAAGCCGCCTGCCGAGCCTCCGATCGAGCTTCCAACTGCCTATACGCGACGGCTGCGCCGCTGCCGGCTCCCCACACCGGCCAAAACAAATCCGAAAGCAACGCGTGCTCGGCATGTTCCTTATGCGCAGGCGGTGCTGCGCTTTGTGGCGGAGAACGCGAGGCGCGCGGCGGCGAGCGGCGCCGGCGCGCAGCTGCAGGTGGCCTTTTTTGCAGTGCTGACGGCGGAGGTTCTGCAGGCCACCCCGAAGCGCCTGGACGAGGGCACGGCGGTGAGCGCCTTGCTGCTTGGTGTCCTTCTGCGCACTTCTGAGCAAGCACGAGCAGCAGGGACGCCCGATGAAGAATGAAAGCATCGTCTGTGGATAATCTTCTGTGGGCTCTGCGTGCGCATAGCCTCAACCATGCGCAGCTGTGCACCCTGACGTGCTGTGACCAGCATCACCACATATGCTTTTCCAGGCGCTGCTGCTGCCGCACGTGCGCGCGGGGCTCGCAAAGGGCGGCGGCGTGGACCTGCGCGCGGCCGCGCACATCATCCTGGCGCAGCTGGCCGCCAGCGCCACCCTTTCAGACGAGCTGCTGTCGGGTGAGGGATGGCTGTACAGCCTTGAGTGGCTCACATGCTTGCTGAGCGTGCTGGTTGTCATGATCTCATGGAATTCAGTTGGTGCCAGGGGACGGTGTTGCCAATGATGCAGAAATTAACCATACGACGCGTCCGCACATGCGGCGAAATGGGCTTTATCAGTTTGTATTCCCTGAGGCAACACGCACCTCCTGCCTTGCGCACCTTGTGGATACTGTACGCACCTTGTCCGGCCAGGTTGACTAGGGCTACCGCCGCCAGCTGTGCAGCCTGCACATCGCGGAATATTGCATGATTGACAATGATCGTGACTGGTGACTGGCACTGCGAAAATTCGGCTGCAGAGCTGCTGGAGGACATTGTGAAGAACGCGCAGCCGGCGGAGATGCAGGAAGTGCTGCTGCTGGTGGCGCAGCTGTTTGCCAGCCAGCCACAGCTGACGTCCTTCCCCGACAAACCCCTGAAGGTCTGTCTAATTGGCAACGTTTCAGTGCCTCTTTGGCCAGGATGTTTTCAGCTCTTCTGTGCCAGGAGTTGTTGCCAGCACGGCCACGACATCTGGACCATCTGCAACCTTGTCGTGTGTCCGGTGAAGTGTCTGTCCAAGTGTGAGGCTTGGTGGCTGGCGCTGTCACAGAATTCGCAACCGACATGCTGCTCTTGCCAAAATTCAACATCCAACATCCTGAGGTTTACCACTTCGAATAGAATACTTACCCTTTTCAATGTGCTGCGTGCAGCACCTGGTCAAGGTGTTGCACCTGGCGGCTGAGCTGGCGGCGATGGGCGAGCTGCACGCTGTCACAGAGCCGCTGCTGTCGGCGCTGCTGCCGACGCTCGCCGGCGCCCACCCCGCCGTCAGCGTTCATGCCCCCCTAGGTACCGGCCGCAGCTGATGCGTGTCGAAAGCTGTGGCAAACCGAACTGTATCGTCAGAGCGCACTGTCGCACACCCCTTGGCGCCCGCCACCGATCAGGCATCCACACATACTGGGCACGGGTCGTAACGTCATCCTCCCAAGAAATCCTTGTGTGCGCTAATTCCCATGCGCACAAACTGCAGGCACGCACGAGGAGCTGGTGGTGGCCCTGGTGAAGGGCGTGCCGCTTTCAGCTGCCGTCGCGGAAGCGGCCGCGGCGGCGTTGCTGCGCGCTGCGCTGGATGAGGAGGACTCCGAATCGCCGCGCTCCATCAGCCTGGGCCGCATGCTCAGGCATGACTATGCCCGAGTCCTAGTCCACTGCTCACTTTTGAATGTCTCTTCGCGTCTCAGGAAGAGCGTTTGTGTTTGCCAGATTGCCTGAAGGCTCCCAAGTCACGAACCTGCTAACGCCACGAACCGGACGAACACCAGACTGTTCAGAGACCTGGCAAGCGCACGAGTCCTGACAGCAAGCACACTTCTAACCTGCAGGGCGCTGTACAAGAAGCATGCAGCGGCGACGGAGGCTGCGGTGAACGGCGTGCTGGCAGACAGCACGGCGGACACGGGCTCCGGCCGCCGGCAGCGGCTGCTGCCGCTGCTGCGGGCAGGGCTTGCGGGCGGCGCCGGGGCGCCGCTGCCCAACAACTCGATGACGATGCGCCTGGCGGTCGATGCGGTCTCAGCCGCGACCCGGATCACGGTGAGGCCCCTTGCTCTGCCTCAGAAACCCACATGCTGCCGTCGGTGTTCCATTGCAATCGCGCCAACAGTGTGCCGACGCATCCTGCAGTTTGTATTGCTTACGCGAGTCGAGCATCACAGTCGCGGTGTGTGCCTCCTGGGCCGTGTCTGATGTTGGCTGCCTCCATGTCAAGGCACTGCGGGCGCTCGACAGGGCGGCGCAGGAGGACGGCGCGTCCTTGACGTCGGAGCAGCGGGAGTTCCTTGTTCAGGTGAGGGGGCTTAAAGGAAAGCCACCCCAAGGCCATGCTCTGCTCAGTGCGCACCAACCTCACCACACCTCTGTACAGAACACAAGACGCCGCATGCCTCTGAGCGCCCACCTGACCGCACGTCGCTAGTGTATCATCCATACACCATTCCCGCCTCGAGTCGAATCCTTACTCCTCATCTATAAACCCCCCACGAACAGGCGCTGCTGCGGCGGCTGGCGGATGATAGCGCGGATGTCGTGGCCGTGGCACTGGGGCTGTCAGACAGCCTGCGCCTGGTGCCGCCTGCGGCGCTGTTTGACGGCCTGTCGGCGTTGCTGCGGCGTGCGATGACCGGCATGAAGGGGCTCAGCGCAGGTGACCGCAAGGCGGTCCGCGGCAACGCCCGCAAGGTGCGCCGAGTGCATGCGTGCCTGCTTGATCACAGGGTGGCGGAGGCGCCTGCCGCAGCAGCAGACACTTGGCAGGGTCAAGCGCTGCAGACATGCTTTCTGGGAGGGTGTGCAGATCCTCTGCAGATATGCCGAGGCGCACCATCGGCACCTTTGTGACACCAGCAGCATGTCTTGCAGCGCTGCGGAACTCCGTCGGAATCAGGAGAGCTGTGCCGACATTGTTTGTTTCCATGTCCAATTCCAGGCCGTGAAGGTGCTGGCGGGAGAGTTCCTCGGGCAGCACCCCGGCTACAGCGAGCGGGCCGGGTCGCTGTTGCTGGGGCTGCTGATGCCCATTGGGGTGCCGTTCGGCAAGCTGCCCGCCGCGGCCCTGAGGGCACTCAAGACCATCAACCACCCCCTCTTTGCGGGTGGGTGGCCCTTCACATTGTTCGTCTTTTGTCTTATGTTTGTTGCAGCCTGTCCAAAGCAACTCGGCATACCTGCACTACATGGCATGATGGTGGTGCCAAGTGCAGCATGGAGCACACTCGTCTATTGCAGACGGCCGGCCGATGATGTCCAAAAGATTAATAATTGCTGATGCTGCCTCTGGCAGCCGAGGATTAGATATGCAAACCCTGAGGCCCCCGCTGCTTGTGCTCGGCATATCGCACTCACATGCCCAACAAAACTCATCTGAAGCAAAGTTGTACAACGCTGCGTCACCCCAATGCAACATGCAACTTGTCCGTCCATGGCCCTGCGGTGTGTTGTCCTGGACAAACGCGCTGTGCGCCTGGTATGGATTACCACCCTCCGCATCAGCCTCCAACCCTGCCGCCTGCAGGGCTGAAGTCGGTCAAGTCGGCGGAGGTGCGTGCGGCGGCGGACGACGAGCAGCAGGCCAACATCGGCGCGGAGATCACGACGGCGCTGGGGGAGCGTCTCGCAGAGGACGCCGCCGCCCGCAAAACCCTGGGGCCACTGCTGGAGCACGCGCCGCCGGTCGCCCGCATGCTGCTGCTGGTGGCCGCCCGCCACGCCTGCTCCGCAGGTCTGTGATTTTCTGGCAGTGTCTTCTTGACTGATCGTCGTTATCAGACCTGGCCTCCCCAACATTCTCCTGGCAGTGGGAAATCAGTGTTAATGGCGCTATTGCCTCGTGCGCCTGCGTGCATCGCGGAAATTTCCTCGACTAACAGGAACAGCAATGACATGCCCATGGTGCCCGGCCCTGCAGAGTCAGCTGCGCAGGTCGCGCCGGCGGTGCTGGCGGCGCTGCTGGCGGCGGCCGCCGCCACCGACGCCGCCGCGCCCGCCGGCGGCCCAGACGCGGCGGACATGCCGGCCGCGCTTGCGGGCGTGCAGCGGGAGGCCCTGCTGGCGGCGGTCCAGGCGCTGCCGGCCTACCAGCCCGACAAGCTGCAGGTGCCGCTTCAAAACCCGGTGATGTGTTTCAAACCTCTTGCAGCCATGCAGAGGCCGTTGGACGTCCCTCCAGACATTCCAACATTCTGTATCATGTGCGAACCAGCACGCTGCCTGCTGGTGCTGCACAGGGAGTGCTGCATTGCAACAACCCATCACCACCACTCATCGACAGTGCACCGTTGATGAGAGCAGGACGCACCCCGCCTCGCACCAAGTCTGACAGTTTGGAGTTGAGTCGTGTTATGCAGGACGCGTACCGCGCAATCCACATCCTGGCGGCGCTGCAGCCGGCGGGTGACTACGACGAGCTCCTGGGCGCGCTGCTGGCCAAGGCGGCGTCCGCTCAGCCGCCGCCGCAGTTCCTGGCGACGATCTTCGGCTCCGGGCTGCCACTGGCGCCCGCGCTGCAGGTATGCACAGCCTCCATGCAGCAGTTTGCGGTCGCTCCCAATGGCGCCATTGCACGTGCCAGCAGCTTTCAACACGGCTGCCGGGACGACAATGCTTTGTCACATTGCCATGGGCTGTTGCAGCCGCGTCACATACGGCAGGAAAGTGGATGGCATGCAAGACCGTCCTGTGTGTGCCAACCCCCGCAGGAGCGCAGCCTGCTACTGCTGCAGCAGCATCTGGCGGCTGCCACCGACCAGCCGGCCGATGCGGCCGCCGCCTTGGCGCCCGTGCTGCCGCACCTGCTGGTGGCGCTGTCGTCGCCGCACGCCGCGGTGCGATCCGCGGCGCTCGCGGCAGCGCAGGCCGCCGCGGACGCCTGGGGCGCATCTCCTGAAAAAGCAGAAGACGACGGCGACTCGGACGCCGAGGCTGGAGCGGCCATGTCGGCGCAGCACCTGGGGGCGCTGCTGGCGGCGATCGCTGCGGCCCGTGACGCGGTCATGGCAGACCCGGATTCGGCGGTGCAGCTTGTGGCGGACACGCTGGCGGCGGCACCGGAAGTCACGACGGTGGCAGCGGTGGGATCCTATTCCGGCAGCGGCCAGCTGGCAAAGACACCGGCCCGGCGCGGTCGCCCGCGCAAGGCCGCTCCCGCCGCAGCAGCCGCCGAGCAGACCAATGTTGGGTGAGGGTCGCGCCCGGAGATGGCTCGCGTCACATGTTTGAGCCGCTGTGTTGCTGTGCGTAGCTCTGTCTGCAAGAAACTGCTCGTGCGCTGCAAATCCATGCAAACGCCGGGTCATGGCATCATGGCCATTTGCAGCGTACAGTTCCACCCCAGTCTCCTGATGTTGTTCGAAGTTTTACATGTGCAGGCCTCTGGCGCTGCCGGCGGCGGCCGCAGCGGCGGCCGGCTCGGCGCTCGCGCAGCGTCTGGGCGGCCTGACGGAGCCCGCAGACGCCGCCGCAGGCCGCGCAACGCTGCGCGCCCTGGCCGCCTGGCGCACCGCCGCCGAGCGGCTGCGGGCGGCGCTGCCGCTGCTGCGGGCGCTGTCGCCAGCGGCGCGCCGCCGCGCCGCCGCCGACGCCACGGCGGCTGCCCTGGCGGCGCTGACCGTTGGCGGCGGCGTTGCGGTGGCAAAATCTCATCCAGCCACAGCGGAAGCGGACGAGCGGTCTGCATTGTTCGCCGAGGCCCTGGCGCTGTACCGGCCCGAGGCGGTTTCGGCGCTGCTGCCGGAGGACCCCGAGGTGCTGCAGCCGCTGGCGGCCGCCGGCTGGGGCCTGAGGGAGGCGCTGCGGGCGGGGCCGGGGGAACGGGCGGCGGCGCGGCGGGCGTCGACGCGCGAGCTGCATGACGTGCTGCCGCCCGACGCCCAGCGCCAGATGTTCCTGGTGCGCATTTGCACAAAGATTCTGTGCGACGTGCATGGTTTTCCAGCTGTTTCACAGCCGCTTCTGAGATCTCACCGCTGCTCAAGAGTTGTGTCCGACATTGGCATGCCCACCAGCTGCCATCAGAGGTTCATCGCTCGCCTGCATCTCCGTTTCGGTGCTTGCTGTTGCAGTCTTCTATAAGCTGCTTTCTCGATGCTTGCCTCATCTCAACACCACTGTTGAACGTGTATTCTCCTGCGTTCCCCTGCAGGGCCTGCTGTGGGGCTCGCATGCCGAGACCGACGGCGCCTACCGCGCCGCTGCCCGCGAGGCGCTGCAGCGGCTGCCGCTGCGCCTGGAGCACGTGCAGCCCATGCTGGAGAGTTTAGCGGGGACGGCAGAGGCGGCGCCGCCGACGACGGCCCGCAAGCGCGCCCGCGGCCGGAAAGTCGCTGCCGAGCACGCAGCACCTGCCCTGCCTTGTGAGCTTCTGTCCTGTGCTCTGGCAACCAGTCGACGAGTTTCTTTCAGCGCGATGGTCATGTTGCCAGGTGGTGCAATGCTTGTGCTCTGCTCATGCATCTGTCAGAGTCAGTGGAGAGTCGGGCCGCCACCGTCGCGTGTGCTCTGTGCAGGCGTCGACGCCGTAGACGCGGCTGTGGTGGTGCTGGAGCTGCTCGGCTGGGCGGACGCGGACGGCGGCAATGCGCCGCTGGTGCCGCTGCTGTGCGGCTGCCTGCGCGCCTTGGCGGCCGCCGCCGCGGCGCCGGCGCCTGCCGTGCCTGCGGCGTCAGCGGACGCAGCTGCGGACGGCAGCGGAGCCCATGGCGGCTCTGAGGACGACGACGAGGGTGGCAACATTGCAGCCAAGTGACGCTCGAGGCTTTTCTGCTCAGATATCACACTCCTTTTTCTGTGCTTGGTTGTGCCTGTGGAGGCCAATCCCGCTCACGATACAGTGATTTGCAGCAGGAACAAGTCCGCCTGGCATGTCCGAAGTCGCACTCCAATGTGCTCCCAGCTCCAATCAAGCCGCGCTTGCCTGTGCGGAATGTCTTCTGCAATACGATCAGGCCACTGGTGCACCACACTCCCGACACACATGACCCTCGCTGTCGCTCGCAGGCCGGGTCTCGCGGGCTACGCCATGCAGCTGGCGCTGGCGGCCCTGCAGCGCATTGCGGAGCCGCAGGCACCTGCCGGCGGCGATGAGCCGATGGCGGACGCGGAGGCGGCCGCGCCGGCGGCTGCGGAAGCCGGCGACTGGGACGTGGGCGCGGTGGCGGCGGCGGCACGGGCTGCACCAGATGGCGCGGCGCGCAACCAGGCGCTGGCGCTGCTGGCGGCCCTCGCACGCTCGCAACCGCAGGCGGCCCTGCAGCACGCCATGGACGTGAGCCTCGCTTTATCTTCCTTTACCTCCCTTTAATGAATCCTCTACACGCCGTAATGATGAACGATACTACGAATTGATGTCACTCTCCCTGATGCGCTTGACGTGACCGAAGCTTTGCAGCTTACAAAGAGATCACTGAACAGGCAGACCAGTCACCCTGCGACGGGGGTGCTTATGCAAGCGCGCCTGCTGCCAGAACGGTGTGGTCTGCCGGGCACACACCCACACGCCCCCATGTTCTGCCTCGGTGTTTTACTGAATGCAGCTCAACAAATTGGTGAGCCAAAGCACGTCTCCCGCTGCAGGTGGTGGCGGTGGCCGGCGGTGCGGCGGCGGCGCACGAGGACGTGCACTCCACAGCGGTCGCCACCGAGGCGCTGCTGGCGGTGCTGCCGGCGTGGCTGGCGGCGGGGCGGCCGCCGGCGGACGCAGCCACGGCCGTCATTGACGCCGCCCTAGGCCTGCCGCCGCACCGGCGGCTGCCGCTGGTGGCTGCCCTGCGGGCCGCCCTGCCTGAGGTGCAGTCCACATACGGCTCCAACATGTGACACAGAAGGCACTTCGGGCGCCTGCCTGCGGTGTTCCGTTACGTTCCTGGACGCCCCTTCTGATGAGTGTCTCATTGCAAGTGGTGGCAACCCACCAGCAGTGCACAAGCGAGCTGCGAGGCTGCAGGCACGCTATCTGCCATTGGACACCAGCTTGACATTACAGAGGTGGCCGTGCCAGCCTTGCACGCACGGCTCACTGAACAATTCACATCTTGCGCAACAGGAGCAGGCGCTGCCGCTGGTGCTGCTGGAGCTACTGCGGCGCGCGGCGGCGGACCAGCACGCGGCGGCGGAGCACGCCGCCCAGCTGGCAGCGGCCGCCGCGTCCAAGGGCGCTGCGGCGGACGCCGGGGCGGGCCACCCCCTGGCGCTGGCCGCAAGCCTGTGCAGCCAGGTGAGGAACTCTGTTGTCTGCATGCGGTCTTGTGGTTCCAGGGGGCGGTGCAGTCCTGTTATCCTCGATGTCATGTTTGGGACACTAGCGTATTCTTCTCATCAGCATTCCCCAAGCCACTTTAGGCATTTGGCCACACAAACGCTTTGGCCGGTTCCAACTACATCAGCTGGGTGACTGGTAGGTCTCCAAGTGCATTGTGACCGAACGTGTTCATAACGCGCAGGCCAGCGAGTTGCACCGCGCACGCGGGTATCTGGCGGTGCTGCAGGCGGCGTCGCAGCCAGCGGATGGCGGTGCGCCGCCGCAGCTGCAGCTGGCCACGCTGTTCGTGGCGTCGCGCCTACACGCGGACGCCGGCAGCAGCGGGCAGTCCGACGGCGTGACCGCCGGCGCCGACAGCACCGAAAACGGCGGATCGCAGCTGCAGGACGCCTATGCCAGTCTTCTCCTGCAGGGCCTGCTCCAGCAGCAGGTGTGCAAGCTGCTGGCTTAACAATTGCACCTAATGGACGCCGACGTCCAGAGCTCGCCCCGAATTAGCTCGGCCGACAGCCCAGCCTATGGTGTTGCGGCTGTTGTCAATGCTCACCACCAGCTGCCCTCCGCCCCTCACTCCTGTCTAACTCCTCATTACAGGGCCTGGGCGCGGAGGGCGCCCCTGGCGGCAAGAAGGCGGCGGCCGCCGCGTCGGAGGCGCTGCTGTCTTCGCTGCAGGCCGCCATGGCGCCTGGCGCGCACGCCGCCGCGCTCGTCGCGCTGGCTACAGACTCGCAGACCGACGGCGTCTCGGCGGCGCCGGGGCGGGCTGACTCGGTCGTGCCGGAGCGCGTTCGGCGGCGGGCGCTGCGGCTGCTGGCGGCGGCGGCGGAGGGCCTGGGCGCGCGGCTCGCAACCGCCGATGCGGACGAGCAGCCTGCCCTCGCCGCTGCTGCGGACGCCGCTCTGGCATTCTGCCCCCTGCTGTCCGTCTTCTTCGTGGCAGGTGCGCGCCAGTTCAGTGGTTTGCTTGGTGAGCAGGAAGTATTGGGGGCTGTGACCGCTTGCAAGCGACGCTGCTGTGTGTGAAGCTGCCGTGTGCTGGCAGTATGCCCAGCGTTTTCAGATTGCTCTGCGCATATGCTCGTGGCTTTGTGCATGCGCAGCATGTTGCATCTGGGAATGAAATGGAGAGGTCTGTTGGCCGGTGACGAGATTTTGTTTGCACGTCAGTCCGAACCCTCCTGTGGATGACAATCACAAAAGTACTTACTACTTTCTGAGGCCAACTCTACTCGTCCCATATTGGGCGCCACTTGCATCGTCAACTTCCAGCTTGTCCACTGTTTCGACAACTGAATGGCGCCATGTGTCGCCGCGCAGGCAGCGAGGGCGGCGAGGCGGCGGCGGCGCCCACCACGCGGCAGGCGGCACTCGTCACTTTCGGCGCGCTGGCACAGCACCTGGGTCGCGCCCGCCCGGCGCCGCTGACGGACGCTGCGCCCGCGGTGCTGGGCGCCGTCGACGACCCCAACAGGTGGGTTCTCTAGGGTTATGTCAAAGTTTGTAGCTCCTGCCATTGGCAACGCCACCGAGTGGGTCGCCCTGATTTTTGTGCGTTCGACCTCGCCACTTGAACCACTTCTCAGCTGGCGCCGCTTTTTAAGGACAGCCCCAGTGGGCATACATTGCGTGCTTGCAAATGCAGACTGTCGAATGACAGCTCAACGACTAGCCTACGCATTCCTTGGTGGTGTCTTGTTCTTCCACGTAGTCAGGAGGAAGACATGATGACAAGTTTACAGCGAGGACTGAAACATTCCTCAAACTGCAGGGCGGTGCGGTCCAGCGCGCTGGCGGCGACGGCGGCGCTGGTGGCGGGCCTGGGCGCCGCGGCCGTGCCGCTGCTGCCGCGCCTGGCGCCGCGTGCGCTCAGGGCCGCCGGCGCCGCGCTGTCGGCCGTGCGCGACGAGGAGGACAAGCCTGCTGACGCAGAGGAGGCAGAGCCACTGTCGCCGGGCTCGCCGGCCAAGGGCGGCAAGCGCAGCAAGAAGGTTTGTGCTGTGCTTGGGCTTGATGGCGGAGTTCGCTGATGATTGACCAGCCCGTCGCACAAGCCTGTGACGGCAGCTGATCTGCCATCACAGGCGGTCCACATGCTGCAGCATTGTCGCTGGCCGTCAGACAGTACTCCATTCACACACCCAACGTGCAGTCTCGGGATCATGTCTCGGGTTAATGATGGCGGCGCTGGATGCTATACGACTGCCTGTGCAGGTGCAGATAGGCAGGGCGGAGGCTGCAGCACTGGAGGCTGCCGCAGCGCTCGCTGTGGCGGCGTCTCTGGTCCGGACGCTGCCAAAGTTCCTGAGCCCCTACCTGCCCGCCATGCTGGAGCACACCCTCAACCCGCTGGTGAGGCGCCGCACTGTAGAGACAAATTTTTCACTCTAGCCCTGCGACTGCAGGCGCATGCCATCAAGTGCATGATCTGGTGCGAAATGCTGCATGCCAATGGTTGTGCAAGGTTGCTGCACATCTAGGTCGAATATTTGCGATGCCTGCACTCTCACCCGATGGGTGTACAGCAGCCGGCCCACACAGAACTGTGGATTCGCAGGTCTGGGGCCAGGCTTGCACCGCTGCTGGCGCCGCCAACACAGCGGCGACGATCCGGCTGCTGCTGCCAACGTCGGTGCCGCCGCGGCTGCTGCTACCAGCCCTGGTGGCACACCTGCCCACCGCCCAGGTCAGTAGCGCTCGCAAATTGCACATCACGGCACTGCAACTTGGCGTACTCAGCACAGCGCTCTTCCTTGGCACAGGCTTGCTGGACAGCTGCTGTGGAACGCTCGCTGGGCAAGCTGTACCTCATGGCATTGCAATTGCATGTGCATGGGCCGTAAGGCCTTGCTCGAGCCTCATGTCAAGCTGTGGCAACCCGCCGTGGAGCCCAAAGCTTCTGCTTTGTCTTGTCTCTCAAAAAAACACTTGAGATTCAAATGCGGACATGCATTGGGCGTGCTCATAGGCGGCCCGTTGTGGGGCCGCTGGCCATGGCGATCCCCATGCTGTTGTACAAATCTCACACGATCTCGATCAAGAAAATGCCTCTAGCATGTTGACAGGCGGCAGGGGCGCAGCCCGTCGTGGAGCTGCTGGCAATGGCGGCCGCGCTGCTGGGCGCCCACGGGCACGCGAGCGTGGCTACGCACGCGGAGACCACCTTCCGCTTCCTGCTGCCGGCGCTCGACATGCGACAGACGCACCTCGCCACCTTCGGGCCGGAAGGTGCGTGCACATCCGCCATCCATTTCTGTGTATGCTAGTTAGGCGCAGTGCAAGTCTGGTGCGGCTGCTGCATTCGATCTGCTGTATGAGGACGCTGGCAGTCGATGCTCTTCTTGAGTGGGCAGATGGGCTCTTTGGCAGCGTGGCACGGCTTGCTTGTTGAGCAGCATGATTGCTTGTGCTCGAGAATTCCCGGCCATCATCACTCCAATGCATGAGGCACTTGACGCCAATGTTCCTTCAGGCGGTTGCGGCGCTGGATGCCAGTTCAAACCCTGCAACATTTCAAGGCAGAAACCGACCAAAATTGCCCAATACTTGTAGGCGTGGCGGCAGTGGAGCGGCAGGCGGTTGCGGCGTTGGAGGCGCTGACAGTGAAGCTGAGCGAGCGCACCTTCAAGCCGCTGTTTTTGCGCTTTGTGGAGTGGGCGCGCGCCTCTCTGCCCGCAGGTGCCTTGTTTCGCAACACCTCATTCGGTCAGATTGTTTGTCGAGACATGCCTGGCAGGGCTGCTTACGAGAGGCTGTCCTGGCCGACCCATCACATGTTTGATGTGAGCGTCCAACCCATCTACAACTGCCGTGCTCAATAGGGTCTGAAGGATCGTGATTGCCTTGCAAGTTTTGCAGATCTGTGCACGATTTTGTACATCGCCTTGGTTCCCACCTCGGTATATCGTCAATACAGGACCTGGTGGCCAGCCGCCGCCCGCCGGCGGCCGCCCCGCGGTGCTGTTTGCCGCCGCCGCGGCGCTGACCGCGCGCCTGCGCTCCATCTTCGTGCCCTACTTCCGCTACCTGCTGGATCCGGCGCTCGCGGCCCTGGAGGCCGGCGGCGAGTCGGACGCCAAGAAGCCTGCCAAGAAGAAGCGGCGCAAGTCGGCCGAGGCAGAGGCGTCCGCCGCGCCGGCGGCGCCGGAGGACGCCGCGGCCCAGGAGGCCTCCTGGCGCCTGCGCACCCAGGTGTGGGGAATGCCGCTGTCGCATGGAGGCTGCTGTGGGCCCAAGCCCGGGGGATCGTTGGATGCTCCCCAGATCGGTGCTGCAGCAGGTGGTGCTTACATGACGAGCAGATCCAGCACCTTGCTGTCGGCTCGCTGTGTGAACAATTCAAGCCCTTTCAAATTCAGCAAGAACAACAACAGCAGCAATAACAACCGCTTGCTGGCCGCAGGTGCTGCTGGCGCTGGGCGAGTGCTTTGCGCACGACAGCGTCGGCTTCCTGGACGAGGGCCGCTTCCAGCGGCTGCTGCCGCCGCTGGCCGAGCAGCTGCACGGCGCGCCGCCGCCGGGCGCCGCGCCCGCCCTGGCGGCCTTGCTGCCGCCTGAGCTCGCCGCGCCGCCCGCGGATTCGGCGGCCGCCGCCGCAGCGGTGCCGGACGCGGCCGCGGACCCGTACGGCGCCGCGGCGGTGGCGGCGCTCACGCGCCTGGCGGCCGCGGCTGGCAGCGACGTCATGTACCGGCCTCTCAACCGCGCGGTGAGGACGATGTGCATGTTACGAGGCAGTTTGGAGTCGATTCCGCCCTCTATGGCAGTGCACGAGTATTCTCTGCCTGGGCAGGCAGAGCTGCGCTGCCTTGCTTGTGGGCACAGGGTGTCAAGCTGCTGGGGTCATGCTGAATCCTGATTCCCATCTGCGACTCGCATTGCAGGTGCTCATGGCGACGCGGGGCGGCGACGCGCGCGCGCGCCGCCGCGCGCTGGCCGTGGCGGCCGGCCTGGTGGCGTCGCTGCGCGAGGAGTACGGCCTGCTGCTGCCGGAGGCGCTGCCCTTCCTGGCAGAGCTGCTGGAAGACGAGGACGCTGGCGTCGCCGCGGCGGCCGCCGGCCTGGTGTCGCGCCTGGAAGAGCTCACCGGGGAGGGCGCCGGATCGTTCGACCAGTACCTGAAGGCGTGATTTTGTTGGGCCGGAGTGTTGGGCCGGAGCGCTTCGCTACTTCGCTAGGCGGCCAGCCGGTTGCGGACGCCGCCAAGTGGGATGTCGTCTCGCAGGATGCATGCGGGGTGCAGGAGTACGCGTGGCACATCACGCTGCTGGCATACGATTGCCGAAGTTGGGAACATCTAGGCTATGTGGCTTGGGCCGTTAGGTCAAACTATTGTGCTGGAGTTTCTGGAGGAGGTTTTGAAGAAGGAATCGCTGCAAATTTGCCAGTCCGGGCGAGACTCTCATGGTGGTACATGTTGGCAGCAGGGAATTTGCACCAGCGCTGGGCCCAGCATAGCACTGTTCGCAGAGCACCACATCTAACTCACGTGTTGCAGTCCCAGCATCGCACAGACCCGGCGAGCGCCTGCAGGGTCGTATTGCGGCAAACATCACAGCTTCAGGACAGGGCTTTGGAGCGGCATCGCACCCGTGAGGTCGCGCAGGAGTGGCCGGACGTAGGGCTGCCGAGCATACAAACAGCGCACTCGTGGCACCATGTCATACGCGTGAGTGCCTCCATGTGGCTCTAGTTTGACTCGTGCCATCGAAAGACTTTGTGCTGTGTACTCCACTCCGGCTAGTGTTCCAGCGTGGTGCTCTATGTCACGGTGTTCGTCCAATGGAACCCTTCGTTGCTCGATACAGCCTGTCGACCACCGAGTGCTGGCTTGCAAAGTCATAGCAATCCTGGGAATGCCTGGACTCGATAATGTCTTGCTGACACGAAACGTTGTGCCTCGCAGGTATCTATTCAAGGTTCGCTACGTGCCGTGTTATGTGCTGCTGCATGCCGTGCCAGTGCCAGTGCATGCATGTTTGGTGTCGTGCGTCCTGTGCGTCCTTTGCCGTGCCCGCGCCTCAAAGTGGCCTGCTGCTGAAGCATCCCTCTGACATCAGCAACACGTGACTGATTCTGCTTCGTGTGCTCCTCTTCGCCAGTACATCGTCATCGGTGAGGCTCGCCTCATTTGCAACTGTCTGCCACTGATGTTGCCAGTCGATGCTGCCCGTGCTGATGTCTGGCGAGGTCGTGAAGTCGTAATGACATGTTGTCTGGTTTTGCAACAGGTGACACTGGTGAGCGGGCACAGCAACATGTCTGTACCTGTCCAGCTATCCCGCATCAGCCTTGTCGTTTGATGCGCCGCCATCGATATTGCTATCGCTGCCCGCTTCGGCCACTAAACGTCGACAGCTCGCCGCAGCTCCACATTCCATGCAGCGTTGCAACGCACGATTCATTTAGACCTATGGCTGCCGTCGAGCCAGGGTGCCTCGCATGTGAGATGCAATTCTCCCTCGCAGGCGTCGGCAAGTCGTGCCTGCTACTGCAATTCACTGACAAGCGCTTCCAGCCGGTGCACGACCTGACTATCGGCGTCGAGTTTGGCGCGCGCATGATCAACATTGACGGCAAGCAGATCAAGCTACAGATCTGGGACACGGTGAGTGAACCTCCTGTGCAGCTGGCCTTTGAAATTATCCGAATCCGCTTGACAGCAGCACTAAGAAAGCAGCACAAAACAGCAGCACTGAGACCATTCATGCATGCCCCTGAGACCCAACCTGGCCGCCAGAGGGCCCAACGGCTGAGCCGAAGACACGCCAGCCTAGCAGTGTGTGCGATGCTGACGGACAGCATGGCTTTACGCCGTCTGCAGGCCGGGCAGGAGAGCTTCCGTTCCATCACGCGGTCGTACTACAGGGGAGCCGCCGGCGCGCTACTCGTGTATGACATCACCAGGTGGGGCGCTTTGCCATTCATGTTGAGTAATCTATGTCAGCGAGGCAGGACTGCTTGCTGTGCTGCACCTGTACATGCGTTCAACTCATCGCTAAGAGTGCACAGAGGCGTGAGTGCCCATGCTGAAGGCTCAGGGACCATGCCGCACCAACATATGAAAGAGATAGCACCCGCCGCCGAGCTCACCGGATATTGAGGGTTTTGCATGTTTGTGCGGCAGGCGGGAGACATTCAACCACCTGGCGAGCTGGCTGGAGGACGCCCGCCAACACGCCAACCCCAACATGACCATCATGCTCATCGGCAACAAGAGCGACCTCACGGTGGGTGTCTGGACCACAACATGACCTTAAAAGCCGCCGACTGTCCGCCGACAGCACCGCCCGCGGCTCATGCACCCTGCTACCCTCCTCACTTGCAGCGTGACACCACGTGAAATGCGTGCTGCACCCCACCCCACCCCAACCAAAATAGCAGCAGCCTGCCTCTGGCAGGCTATGCATCTCTGTTGCCGCAGCGTGGGCAATGCGGAGCCCCATGCACAGCCAGATGCAGAGCCGGGTGCCCCAGAGCGAGGGCACTTGGGCATTGCCACATGGAGGTTCTATCTAATTCCCTTGATTGCGCCAAGTTGAAGCCTTCGTTCGCATTGTGCAGCACCGGCGGGCGGTGTCGACAGAGGAGGGCGAGCAGTTTGCCAAGGAGCACGGGCTGGTGTTTCTGGAGACCAGCGCCAAGACGGCGCACAATGTGGAGGAGGCCTTCATCAACACCGCGCGCAAGATCTACGAGAAGATCGAGACCGGCGTCTTTGACGTGTCCAACGAGGTGCGCGGAAAGCAGCTTTTCTGTGCGCTTTCTGTTGCGCTTCTGTTGAGGGAGTCCTGCTGCCGCTCGGGCCATGTCGCATTCGGCAGGTGCAGGTCGCACAGATGCATGGCATGCATAATCTGTGGGAAGCTCACCATTACAGTGCATGCCTGCCTGCGACACGGCTGGCACAGCCCGCAGGCAGTGGATGCAAACTGACGGTTGTCCTCATGTGCCGTTGCAGAGCTACGGCATCAAGGTGGGGTACGGCGCCGGCAGCTCGGGCGGCGTGAACCTCAACGCCGGCAGCGCGGCGCCCGCAAAGAGCGGCTGCTGCGGTTGAGGGCCGGCGCCGCCCTGCGATCTGCCGCCGGCATTGCAGCCTGCCGCGATGTGTGGCCGGCGCCGCTGCTGTTCTGCAGCAGGTGTTTGCGAGCGGGCTGCTGCTGCTCAAGGCTTGCCGCTCGAATTGTCCGGTGCCAGTGAGGCACAAGAAGCAGTCCATTACATCAGCACAGGCGGTGGCTTTTCCATGTCGATGCCTTGTCCTTGAGGCTGTGCTGAAGTCGCATCCACATGACCCGCAGGATTATGCTGTAGCTTCCAAGTTTGGCTTTGCAGTTTTTGCCCGCTGAACATCCTGGGCGCTGTGTACACAGATCTTTTAGATCAGCCAGAAGTAATGAAACGTGTGGTGGAAGACGTTCTGATGCATGGCACACTGGTGCCTCTGTTTGAAAATTCCACAAGTGCACCATGAGCGCTGCGCCAAAGCCAAACTAACGCCGGACAGCTGAGTCATGAAAAAAAGGCGTGTTCCTGAAGCACCGTCATGGCAGATTTCAACTTTGCTGACGGCTGGACTGCCACCTGCTGCCTCACAAGCACCATTCGCCAAAACGCCGGCCACTGCAGTTGGTGCGCTGATCCGCAAGTGCGGCGATGCTGATGCCGACTTCAAGACGCTGACTTCAGAAGCCCTCCTTGCCGTCGGCATCGCGCAGCTGGCCGAGTTCCCGCGGCGCGCCCGCCGGCACGATGGTGCTCTTGGCGTAGGCGCTCCGGTCGCCCTTCTCATCCTCCAGCTGCAATCGTGGACATGGCACCGGATGAGAGCTCCGCGCTGTGTTTTTGTTGTGTGTGTTCTCACACAAAGGGTGATCCGGCTGCAATGCTGGTGCTCCTGACATCCACTCGTGCAAAATTCGCCATCTCTTGTTACGGCAAAAGGGTATGCAGCAGCATGCAAGTACGGAATGACAGCATACATTTATCTCAAGCAAGTCACCTGCGACTTGATCCAGGTGTAGGTGAGGCGCAGCCCGTCCTGCAGCTTGACGGTGGGCTCCCAGCCCAGCTGGCTCAGGATGAGCGTGTTCTCCGAATTGCGGCCGCGCACGCCCTCCGGCCCCTGCAGGCGACCGGCGCTGAGGTTTGTGCACGTGCCAAGAGACATCGTGGAGGATATCCTTGGCATGTCATGAAAGCACTGCAGTACTTCACGAAAGCCACATCTGCAGTCTGGCACGGCGGAGCAGGGATCAGTGTCCGTCATGACGCGGTGGCGCCGGCGGCTGCCGCAAAAAGGGGGCGGGTGGCGGGGCGCACCGGGATGTGCTTGATGGGCAGATTCTTGTCGTCGAAGGCCAGCGCCATCTCCATCATCTCGTTCATGGACACCATCTCCGTGCTGCCCAGGTTCAGCGGCTGCGGCAGCGTGACAAATAGTTGACGTCAGCGGGTGGTCATGAACCCGCCCGATAGCCGGTCCACATAGAGCGGCAGGTTGCAGATCTGCCGGCAGGTTGGGGAGACAAGAGACAAATGTCCCCGATATGGCTGCGGCAGTGGCGACTGCCAAATGGCAGGCGGCTTGGCAAATCGCGCACCTCCTTGAAGTCGGACTTGGTGATGCGGAGGATGCCCTCCACGCAGTCGTCGATGAAGGTGAAGGAGCGCGTCTGCAGGCCATCGCCCCACATCTCGATCTCCTCGGGGCTGGTCAGCACCTTGCGGCAGAACGCCGCCGGCGCCTTCTCCCGCCCGCCCTTCCACGTGCCGTAAGGGCCTGCGATCCAGTGAAGGCGCTGCTTGAGACAGGTACGGCGGTGGGTGCTGCCGCTTGCGTAACAAGCTTCGGAGGTAGACACGAGGGACGCCTTCCTGTCCACGAGGAGCTCGCTGGCTGGCCGCATCGGGGCGGAGTACAGGGCATGCTTGTTGTCATTTGGAAGGCAAGGCAGAGCTCACCGTAGATGTTGTGGAAGCGGGCAACGCGGACGGCAATGCCGAAGTCCTTCTCGTAGTGCATGCAGATCTCCTCACTGGCCAGCTTCTCCAGGCCGTACGCGTCCTGTGGCTATTGCACCAGCGGAAAAAACCAAAGCGTCAGTCCATACCTTGAGCAGGGCAAGCGTGGCGCAGGCGTGGCGGTGCAGAAGGCGTAGTATCATGCAGCATTGCAGTGCCTGTGTGCCTAGGTGTCATGGCGAGACAGAGACAGAAAACGAACGTGCAGCTGCAGGTACGTGATCTGCACCGGGCAGGCGCCAGCGATCTGAAGACGCAATGAGTGGAGGCGGATGAAGATGCAGCGGCCCAAGACAGACCTGTGCGGGCCAGGCGTCAGACTCCTTCAGGCCGCCGCCCTCCACCGTGGTGTTGAGCTGCTTGCCCTCTGGGTAGATGCATGCGCTGGATGCGTAGAAGAACCTGCGCAGAGTGGAGGTGACTTGAGCCGCCTGCTGTGGTCTCCCACAATTTGGGTGGTGTGCCGACTGCCAATGCACACACCCCAACACTCTTGCCGATCCCCGACAGCTGCAGGCGCATCGGCTTGAGCTGCGGCAGGGCTGTGAGGCCACTGTGACGAAGCAATACGTGGGATAAACGGACAGGGAGGCCGCCGCACCGCTCGATCTTCGCCTGCCGCGCTGCCTCGATCATGTTGAAGCTGATCATGGTGTTGTTGTAGAAGATGACGGAGTGGTTGGACTGGATGAAGCCCATGCCGCCCATGTCCGCCGCCAGGTTGAACACGTGGTCGCAGCCCGTCACCACCTTCTTGCAGTTGTCGAACACCCGCAGGTCCACCAGGTGGAACTCGTCGCAGAACATCTCCTCCTGCGGCGCGGGACGTGCAACAGGTTTGGCGTCTGGCTATCTATATTCCAGGACTGCAAGTCGCATCGACCTTCGTCAGGAGCGGCAATGGCAGGCTGGCTGGGCTCTGCTGCCAACAGGCGCGCAGTGACATGTGTCCAGCCAGCTGCCAAGCCTGCCGCAGCAACGCGGCGCCGACTCCCGACCGTTTAGTTGGCTGTGCACAGCATCGGCCCTGAACCATGCCAGAAACATACACAAAACCCGCCCGCCTCATGTGCATGAGTGATTTGAATACTCACAACAAGATAGCAGTCGCAGGTGTGGTGCCGTGAGCGAATGGTTGCGGTTATGGTTTGCGGAAAGGCAGAGGTGGCGGCCGCACCGGCATGTGCTCATTCCGCTTCCAGTCCACTCCGATGACGTAGTGGCCCTGCGTGTGGCAATTCACATCAGGCGCCAGATGGAGTACAAGGCTGTGCAAGATTGCAGGCATTCCCGGGAAGGTTGGACAGCAGTGCCATGCATGCCAGCTGCCGGCCAGTAACATAGCCACAATGCGCACCTCTGTTTTGAGCCGCTTCGCCAGGTGGCTGGCAATGAAACCTGTGCCAGAGATGAGACAGCTTCACTGAACAGTGGGCGGACTGTGAAGCATATAAATGCATTGCATGATGTGTTGGCACGCCACAGTGCCAGCACCGGCGCAGACATGCATGCAACCGGTGCTTGAACGACACTGTGGCATGTTCATGCATAAGTAGCCTATCATCATGCATCAACGACACTTGAGGGAGGTGCACAGGCACTGAAAAGTCTGAACTGTGCAACGCAAGTCGTATGCTGTCCTCGATCACACATCAGGGGTTGGTTCCGACAGCGCCTTGTTCCACGCACAAGCGGTTCGAGCACTCACCGCCTGCACCCGTCACGCAAATGCGCAGCTTCTTCTCTGGCCAGTATGGCTCGAAGGGGTACTTCGCCAGCTTACTGGACTCATAATACTCTTTCTGGATGGCCTCCGCCATGTTTGTGAACTTTGCGTGGGGTCCAAAGCGGAATCTAGAATCGAGATGTAAAGGACAACGGTGAGACTTGTGTGGCGGGCTTGCAGATGGTGGAATACTGCACACTCAGAGCCACGAGACGGTGCCTGCGCAGACGCAGGACGGGGAAACTTGTCATCCCCCCTTGCCAAAGACAACGCGTGGTGACGTGGCAAGGAAGCAGGAAGCTTCTACTTATGTGGTGCATGACATCATCCTTTGGAGCCGCGCAATACCGCGAAACTGTGTAGGTGCAATCGCCCTATAATGACCGTTTGGCTTCTCCTTGTCGCTGCAAAGTCTGGGCTGCGTTCTCCAGGCGCTGGGCCAGTCCTTGTCGGACGTTTTCGGATTGCGCACGTTATTGGACACTTCCGGCAGCACCCGAGTTCAAGACATTGTGTGAAACAATCGTTTAAACCGTGCCATTCAGCTGGCGCCCTTGCAGCTCCCGATGCATGTTACCTGCGCCAGATAGGTTGAACATGACAGCCATGGTAGTCTCAGCACACATGCTGCCGTCCAGGCACTCTCCTCGATAGCTCCGACAGCTGCCTATCCCCTAGAGCGCAGGTTGTTTGCGCCGGTGGGCTGCGCCGATCCTAGTGTCAAACTTTTGCTCGGCACCGCTGCGCCGGCGTGCCGCCTGACGCCGGCACGGCAACAGCCGCAGCACGCTTGACTGGGAAGACCCAGTGCTGCCAGCCGGCCCGCTGAGCGAGTGCTGGCCGATACGGGAACTATTTCTAAACCCGACAGCAAACACAACGGCAACATGGACGCCAAGCTCGTGTCCTATGCCGTTTTGATGCTGTTCACCGGGTCCATCAACACCATCGCCACGAAAATGCAGGCGCGCCTACACTCCATTGTGACATGGATCACCTGCTTGCGGAAAGTATTCCCAGATTCCATGCCAGATATAATGCATGGCGCTGACATCTGTGCTGCCGCCATCGCAGGACACAACGGTGGTGGCACACGGCCACCACGGCGCGCCGCTGACCTTCAGGCACCCCGCCGTGCAGTCCGCGTGCATGTTCGCCGGCGAGTTCCTGTGCCTGTTGCTGTATGTGGCGATGCAGTGGCGCAAGAAGGCGGCGGCGCCGGACCCGATGCACGGCGAGCTGTCCTTTGAGCCCAACACGCAGCGGCACAGCATGCGCACCTTTCTGAGCTTCTCGCTGCCGGCCGTGTGTGACGCCGCCGCGACGACGCTGCTGAACCTCGGCCTCTTCTTCACGTGAGCTCCGCTCGGCAAAACTGGGCATGTGTCGCTTCCTGAGGCATGGAACACTCCCGAATCTGCATTGCTGCAGCATTTGTGAGACCTGCTGAGCCTGCCGCGAGGCGTTCAGAGCAAGACCCTGTCGCGCACTGGGCCTGCGCAGCTGTTGCACGTCAATGCGTGCCGTGCAAGTTTTCCTTGCAGGTTTGCGTCGACGTACCAAATGCTGCGTGGCACGCTGGTCATCTGGGCGGGAATCCTGACCATCATCCTGCTGAAACGGCGGCTCCACAGCCACCACTGGTTCGGCATGGTGAGCGGCTTCACTGTCTTTTTTGCTCAGTGCACCGGCGGAAAAGTGTTTCCCAGCTGCCACGTGCTCTCACACTGCAGGAAAACACACTGCTGCTGATCAGCAATGCCAAGCGCGCCAAATGCATGGAATTGCAGGTATTGATCACAGCGGGTGCCGCCCTGGTGGGCGCGTCGTCGGTCATAGCCGACCGCATGGGCAGACGGCACTACCCGCACAGGATCAACCGCGGCCTGCTCATGTTCGAGGTGCGCTGTTGTCGCGCGGCACATGGCTTTGCATGTGTTTTTGGGCGTCACACGCGCTGCAGCTTCCCACTTGCCGTACCCTGTTTCCTCCAAAAGTCCTTCACATCGTGCAGGGAAATCAAGTGCGGATCTGACTGGCCTGAGCCATGCACCCTGGCCAACGTGCTTGCCTTCCTTGCACAGGTCGGAAGTGCCGGGGGCGGTTCTCATGACGCCGCCAGCGCCCCGCTGCTTGGCGACCTGCTGGTCGTCCTCGCGCAGTTCTTTGCCGCCACTCAATTCATCGGTGAGTGTCTGATCATTTTCTGGATGAGCCGCATTGCAGCTCCAGCACTGCTTGCAGTGTGAGATCAGCTGTGGCGGCGCAGACAAAGTCTGCGCCGCCAAAGATACGTTGCCTGTTGCCACCCGTACCCGCTGGAACTGAAACGTGTCGATTCTTTCATTACGGTGCTTTTCGCTTGACAAGTTCTGATTGTTCGACTCGGCTTATGTGCGTGTGTGTGTGTGCGCGCAGTGGAGGAGAAGTTCTTAAAAGGCTACAGGGTGCCTGCGCTGTTGGCGGTGGGCTTGGAGGTGAGCGCTGCGATACATCCCCACCTGCTGTCACCCCTACGTAGGATGGCAGTGCTACTTCTATAACCCACCTCGTGCCTTCTTGGAAGGCAGACACATCTTGTCAAATGAAGCCAACACCCTCTGCGCGGCTGGCGCCATTGGCGACAGAGGCGATCGCGCCAAGCGAAGGACCATGCCAGTTGTGAGAACCTCTCTGCATTACGTCATAGGGCTTTTGGGGCCTGGTCATCAGTATAGTGGCGCTGCCGGCGCTGACACTGATCAAGGGCTCCAACGGGCTGCCGCTGGACGATGCGATCGGCGCCTGGCACGAGATTATGGCAAACTGGCAGCTGCAGGCGTCCGTCATTGCGTCCATCGTCTCGGTGCGGGCGCTGTCGCTGTTAACTTCTGTCTTTTATTATAGGCTGCCATATCTTAGCTGTTGGTGCACCGAGCATGGTCAGTCGCATGTGCTGCCGTCCAAACGAGCCCATTCAAAGGCGCGCATGGGCGCGTGCGCGACGCAGCAAAATGCAGATTGCGGTCTTCAGCCTCCGGAGTCAAAAACGCAAAACCTGAATGTCTGTTCCGCAGATCGCGTTCTTCAACTTCTTCGGCATATCTGTCACGAAGAGGCTCAGCGGCGCGGCTCGTGCCACCATCGATGCCACGCGCACGCTCTTTGTCTGGGGCTTCTCCGTGCTGGTGCACTGGGAGAGCTTCCACGCGCTACAGGTGCCCTGTTCGCCAAATTCGCACTTGCAATGATCTCTCTGTACAACAATCTATCTGTGCAGTATGCCGTGCATTGTGCTCTGTATGTATGCTGTTCATGTGCAGACAAACCGTGAAAGCCCAAACCCTGAGCGACAACCCATTTGCCCCGAGTTCCGCAGGTGCTGGGTTTCGTGGTGCTGCTGGCGGGCACCTCCATCTACAACGAGCTACTCAAGTCGTTCCTGCCCAGCGCCTCCCAGCGCCGCCGCCGCGCCGAGCAGCAGGTGAGGCCCCCTGGCAAGACACGAACGGTCATGGTGCCAGGATTGCAACACCTGCGGAGCTGCCTGCTGTACATCTGTGCAGCAGCGGCCGGCAGTCCGGCTCTTGTTTCAACACAGGCACAGCAGCTTCGGGGTGCAGGCTTGGTTCCCAAACGTTGTCCTGTGCTGGCACAACTGCGAAGACAGCAGCCTTGACCAAGGCGTGGCCAGCCTGTCCGCAGGAGCCGCTGCTGGGGGACGCGGCGCTGACGTGGCAGCACCAGACGCCGTCGGCGTCGGTGCCGGTGCCAGGCTGGGGCCGGCCGCCGCTGCCGCCGGCGCGGCCACGCGCCATTGGCAGCTCCTACACCATGGCACGCAGGTAGGGCCTCGAGCAGCTAGCACTGCTGGCTTTCCTGGGGTACTTGTTGCAGATGCACTGTTTGTCCTTTTCCTACAGCACCAGCTTTGGACGGGTGCTCACACATGTGGCGGTTTGTGTGAAACCCTGTCCGTCCCCTGCATCACAGCGTGCGCATCGCGCCGGGCGTGTTCTCGCCGCACAGCATGGCCACCTCGCTGGACCTCAGCCAGAGCTTCACCTCCGTTCCGTCCGCGGCGGACCTGACGCAGCACTCTGGCGCATCGTTCCAGCGGGACGGCGGGCCGGGAGAGGGCTCAGACAGCACCTCGCCGCGGGCCACACCGCCGCCCAGCGACATCCGCAGCCCGGCAGCCAGGCCGCCCCCCAACGAAGCCTGAGCATGTCGTCTCTTTAGGCAATGCCTGCGAGGCTGCGTTGTGTCTGGTCAGCAGGGCGCGTTTCTGGTCTGTTTGTAGTTAGGGGCATGCAGTTCTGGAGGTGAGGGCATTTCAGTCTAGGTACAGGTGTGCTTTTGCGCTAAAGCTTTGACTTCGCATGGCTGGGGCACTGGGCTTAGCAAGCAGCTCCCTCTATTTCGGTGTACCTCAAACGTCTGAACAAAAAACAGGCGAGCAGCCCTCCGGCACTGCGGCACGCTACCGCTGATGGCCATGACAGCGCACATGGTGTGGGATCGTATCTGAAGCAGTTCTCTAGAGCAAGCGTACAGATTCACCTGAAAATCACTTCGACAGCATCAATCCGTGCCACTGGGACAAGATGTCCAAAGCAACACTGGAAACAAGAACCACAACACCTAGCACCTAAGGCGGTGCATGGGTGACACATGGCCGGGACGCAAACACGTCCGGCAAAGAATCGAAATCGAGATAGTTTGCTCTAGAGCAGCAGAACCTGCAGCATTGTTTGAGAGGTGGACGCTGCCGCGCGGCATCCATCTGGACATCCTTCATCCGGAAAGGCGCCATGACTCTGGAAAACTCCATCAGAAGAGGCAGGGCAGCAGCGGCGTGCTGCCGTCGCTGTGCGCATTGATACCCGGCGGCTGGACCACTGCTCTGCACATCGGGCATGTCCTGCACAAAGCAAACAATCGAACTTGACAAACAGCAACGAGGCGCCATCCTCGGTTCTGCGCAACGGACCCAATCCGCAGGCATGCAGCAGCCCTGCAGCAGCCCGAGCATCATGCAACACACTCCTTGCGATATGAGGTGTGGGTTGGGAGCTATGGACGCACCGCTCCCGCTCGAACCACTCGCTGATGCAGCCGTCGCAGTAGATATGGTTGCAAGTCAGCTTTACGGGGCTCTGCAGCGTCTCCTGCGAAGGGCACGACGACAGAATGAATCCGACGTGTGGCTGGCTGCCCCGCTGATAATGTGTTTGCTGTGCCAAGCTCTGGCTCAGTGCTCCCTTGCACAGCTTCGTGGTGACAGGTGCAGGCCTGGACGCACACTCGGTTTCGTCTTTCCCCAAGCACTTGCCTGGCAGATGGAGCATTGGGCTCCGACTTCGCAGAGCTCCGCCGGCGTGACGGACTTGCCAAAGGTCGCCTGCGCCTGCGCCACGGCTTTGGCGGAAATGACCAGCTGCTGGCCGCGCTCCCACACCAGCGATATTTTGAGCACCATGTACAGGACTGTGCGGTTACATTGAGACACTCCATCAGTCGTTTGCAAATCAGTTTGTCTGGCAGGTGACATGAGGAGTCTCAGGACATCTGACAGGAGACAGGGGCAGGCATGCCAGCAGGAGGAGCAATGACGCCGCAGAGCAGGACGCGAGCATCGGTCCACTCACGTGCGCAGCTGTTGGCCAGCATGCCACGCATCTTGCTGTCTGTGAAGTACGAGTACCACACCGGCTGCAGAGGCGAAAGACGTGACGTCAGCACAGCTAGCAGCGACAGCATCAGCAGCAGCCGCAGCCATCCTGCTTGGCTTGCCTCCATGTGCCATGCTCACACGGCAAATGGTGATGCAGCCTGCCCGCCTGCTGTGCACCAGACTGTGGGAAGCCAGCAGCGGGCTTGCCGGTCATAATATTAGTACTCACCGTGGCCAGCAGGTTGCGGTAGAAGACCAGCGCGTGTTCCAGCACCGTCAGCACCTGCGACCGCTTCCGCAGCTCATGCCGCGAGCCGGCTTTGTGCATGACCAGCACGCCAGACTGCGTTGTGACGACAAATCCGGTTACATGGGCACCAGCTGGCAATCGCGGATCGCACCATATGAAGGCACATGACATAATGCTGGCTTATGATGGCCATACCTTCAGTGCAATGCCCCAGAAGCGCACGAGCACGTCGGCGACCGACACCCTGAAGAATACGTCCCAGGCCTGCAGCAGGACAGTACTGCAGTGGGTCAGCGAATGGGCAAGCCCCGACGCCGAAAAGGCAACAAGGGAGGCAAAAGGCAAGGAAAGGCATCACGCAATGTGCGTTGTGCGTCGACTGGAGCACGATTGTTGACAATCATGGACTGTTCTGGAAGCCCACCGTGGGCACGGCGGCGGTGCCGATGAGCAGGAAGTTGGTCCACAGCTGCTCCCGTCGCAGCACCAGCAGCACGAGGCCGATGTGCATGAGCATGACGGCTGCTAGCCCCAGGCACCGCCGCCGCGAGCGGTCCTGCTTCAGCGCCGCCTGCTTCCGCGCCAGGTCGTCGGCCTTTGCCAGAATCATGTTGAGCCATAGGAAGATGGCGATGCCTGCGCATTTGCGCTCGCCGAGTCAGAATGTGGCATGTGTCTCGGTGTGCCGTGCTGTGTATTTGAGCATGAGCGGTTTGCATGTACACATGGCCGGAGCTTCAAGTATCACAGCACGTTGAACTGGGTCACCGTGGATGTGCCGGTAGATGAACGTGACCAAGAGAAGCAGCACAAAGGGCACCGCCTGCGGCCACCAACACACCAAGCTCGTTGCAGCGCACCAGATCGCATGCGCATGTATCACTTGCAAAACACACATACAAGATGAAGTGACCACAATTGCTGCACGGCCGCAAGCATGCGCCGCAAGTTCACGCATGACCGCACGCTGCACCTTCTCAACCCAACTCGCAAGTGCCGGCAGATCGAGGCCCACGGAGTTGGCCAATCTGGGTTACAGGGAACGAGGGATTTTCTCGACGTGATGGTGAAGGCCGTAGATGCGCAAGTGCACAGAGTCTGTGCCAACGAGCGGCTGAGTCAGACTTGCTGTGAAACACCACCAAGTTGAGCGAAGCAACTTTCGCACCTGTGCCGCTCTGCCGCAGCTGCCGCAGTGTCTGCATCGTTCTCATGCGACGCCCCGATGCTGAGACCAAAGAAGGTGGGTCCGAGGGTCAGGTTGGTCGATGCCTCCTGCACTTCAGACCGCTGTGCTGTCGGGCTGCGCGCTGCAGACGCTGGGCCTGACGATGCGACACTGCTGCTATCATCAGGGTCTGCCCCTGACGCGCTGCTGCTGCTGTCCTCTGGAAACGCTCTCACTCCAATCTGTCTCGCAGACAGCGGGTCTAACTCCATGCTGGAGTCGCTCCTGCCAGAGTCGCAGCCACCCGAATGGTAATCTGATGCCCTACCACCCAGCAGAAGTCAGCGACCCGGCACAACTGTTTGGTGGGACCGCGAACTGGCCAATTGAGCTTCAATTGAGGACGACCAGGAGGAATGGAGATCGGCCTCGATCGAGGAAAGTGTCGCCCACTTCTGCTTTCATTTTCAGCGGTATTGTTCTCGGGAGACCGGCCGCTGCAGATGTTACTCCATCCCAGTGCCCTGTTTTAGCTGGCATGTCCACAATCCTCGGCCTGCCAGTTTCTCTTTGAATGAGGGCATGCGACAACTCTGAGGGCGTGCAATATGGCCGTAGTTCTTCGAGCCCTGGCGTTCCCCGTGACCAGCTGCTGTCGAGAGAGTGAGGACCAAGATGATACTCCCGCCCATGCACCGTCACCAATCCCGCTCCGTCGCGCGCAAAGCGCCCAGGATGGCGCTTGCGGCAGCGGCAGCAGGGACGTCAGCCATGAAGGCCAACTGAGCATCAGGAGCAGCGGCAGAGGAGGTGGCGGCAGCGCACAGAGTTCAATTCCCTTCTTTGACATGCTGGACTCACCGCTGCTGGCGCGCATTCTGGCGCAGTGCGACACGCAGGACCTGGTGTCTGCAAGGGTGGGCCACATGAGCCACACGGCAGCGTATGCAACAGTGCAGTGTTCAAATACGCCTTGACGCCTGCTTGATATGTGCAAACTTATGCATGCAGTGGTCTTTCCGGGTCAAGTGCGCATCATGAGGTGGAGCTCTGCCAGAATGCAGGCCATCAACAGGCAGTGGCGGGCATTGGCGGACGACGCCGCCCTGGACAAGTTCCAGCAGCAGTGGGGCCTGCGCAGCATTGACGGCAAGCCGCGGAGCACGGCTGCGCTGCTGGTGAGCACCACCTGCTTCACAAGCATGCTTCTGTCATGCTTCCCTCGGTTCCCTCATTCCTCATCGACATAATCAGTCCTGCATTGACGTAGACATGTGGAGTGGTTCACATACGACTCCATCCTGCACGCAGGGGCTGGGCAGCGCGGCGTTTGTGCGGCAGCGGACGTGCAGCAGCGTCGACACGCTGTCCTCGCTGGCGGTCGCCTGTGAGACCGACGTGTCCACACTCAAGCGGACCAACAACCTCTTCAGCGACCACTCACTGCACTCCCGCGAACACATTTTCGTGCCAGGTGGGTGCAGAACAGGTTGTTGTACTGCATTTTGATCCAGCGCATATTCACATGCACTCGTGTATGCACTTTAGACCCTGCCACACTCTCGGGCATGCATGCCTCTTCGGCGTTTCCTTGTGCTTGCCAGCCTAAAGATGGTGTGCTTGAGAAAGCCTAAATCCGAGACTGTACGCGTGCCTTGATTACAACAGTGCGCGATCCGCGGGGCCGCGAGGGTGTCTTCCACTATGACGCCACCGCCATGCGGCAGTATGTCATCGTCAGCACGGAGGCCGCCGCAGTCGCCGCGCCGCCGGAGGGCGACTGCGCCGCGCGGCAGGCGGCGCGAGAGCGCCAGCTGGCGCAGATTCTGAGCCGCAGCCTGCGCGTGGACCTGCAGCAGGCCACCTTCTACCTGCAGACGTCCAGCGGCGATATCCGGGCCGCCATGCGGCTGCACGGTGAGATTCTGACTATCTATGCATGAAACCCACGAAGGATGCTGTGGCATCTTTTCCGCCCTTTGCAGCCTGTCTTCGGGTGCCAATCGGCATGCCTGCCTGTCAGAAACGGAGAATCTTGCACTTTCTCGCGCTTGGTCACGACCTAAGCGGCTGATGCGAACCAATGATTAGTGCGCATGTCATGTCGCAGAGCTAGATGTGCGCTGGGAGCGGAACCGTCCGCGGGGCCGCCGCTGATGTCCACTCGCGGCGAGCGGGGCTGCGGAGTTGTTCAATCACGCACGGCTGAGGCTTGAATGGGATCAGGCTTCGCAGAGCTGCAAACCCGTGGCTTAGGGCCGCTCACTTCATGCGCGGGGTGCACCACGACGTACAAACAAACTGGGTTCGATTCGTTGTGCCAGGTATTCTGGAGGGTGTATCTAGCTGTTGAGCTTGTCCTGGACTGGCTTCTGCACGTTGCACTGCGTTGCGTTGCTGACCTTGCATGCTGTGTACCTTTTTGCGCATTCAGGTGCACATCACATTGTTTGATTGTATTTGATCACATGCGCATGTAACCCCGATACAACTTTCTTTGGCGGTCTAAGCATCAAGGGTCACTGCCTGAAGAACTGGTGTGCTCACAGCACCCGTCGTCATCACAACATTGTTCATGTGTCGAGATCCCGCATGTTGCCACTCGAAGTCCTGCGCAGCGTCCGCGTGACTGGCAACGCCTGCATCTGCATCCCGCTGACAGAGTTGGCCGACACCAGCTTGGGCTTGGCCAGGTTTGAGATGTCAGAGCCCACTTCCATGTCCCGCGTCGCGTGCAGCAGGAAGGTGCCGCCAACTATGGTGATGAACCCGCAGACCTGGTTGATAACATCCGTCGTGCCCTGCTCCTCCTGTGCAGTCCAGCGCCAATTGTGGGTCAGACACCGACACAGGATTGCACGGTTGCGCCGAGACAGCGCGGTGCGACAGCATCTTTCAACACTGGAACAGAGGGGCGCGAGACTCCGCAATTGCCGAGAACGAGTGCAAGGACTGAGAGGGCAGAGAGGTTTTCACCTGGAAGAGGATGACGTTGGCGGTCACGGTCAGCGTCGTAAACATGACGTAGTAGATGGGGCTCACGATGGCAGTGTTGAACAGGTCCAGCGCCTTGTTCAGGTAGTTCATCTGCGTCACCACGCACACTGCCACCACCTACGGCCGGCAGGCTTTTGTAGTGAAATTCCACCAACACTCTTTGAATGCGAAAGCTTGGCGCAGTGGATGTCCTCAGTCAGCTGACAAAACCTGTTCAATGAACACTAGCAGACCCACGAGCAAAACCCAAACTTGACGTAAAATTAGGGAAAATGGCATCCGAAACTAGATGACAAGCAGGTGCCTCACCACGGCGCAGTAGCCAGTCTCCCACTGCAGCAGCTGGTTGTTGCCCATGAACGTCAGCTTCAACCCTATGCCCAGGGCCTGCGCACGACGCAGACGGAGACTCATCGTCACTGCGCAGTTAGGTGACTGAACTGTGGCGCCAAGCAACGGAGACGTGCTCGTGGTTTCTGAGTATAGTGTCAGGTAGAATGTCCCTTGGCAGCCTTTGCAGACTTGGCAGACTTGGCATCTGTTCACCTTGCAGCTGACGACTGACAACGAGCCCACAATCGAGCAGATGCCGACATAGACGAAGATGTTGGTGGTGCCCAGCTCGGGAGGCGTCACCCAGATGAGCAGCACTGTACCCACAACCGCCGTCGCCACATATGTCAGAAACCCTGGAGGAACGGCAGCGACAACCAGGCTTCGAACAATCGTCGAGACATCTGACCAGCTCCAAAGTTGAATCAGCAGATTCCTGCTCGTATGGCGGCCACATGGCTGCACCGCAGCAACTCTGCTGGGCGGCAGCGGCGCGAGCGGAGCGGTCGATCTCGTAGCCCTGCATGACCGCATGGACACTGGCGGAGGACAGCTCAAAGGAAGTGCGATGTCCGCGGAATTGAACAGGTTGACAGAGTTGAACAAGCATACACCCATAAATGCCTTGGTTCACTGCCCAGTCTAGCCGCTGCTTGTTTGCTGACGGCGTGTGCTCAGCATGGACGACAGGCATGCCAGTCCACCTGCTGCAGACGCGACCCGGAGCGCCCTCACCCATCCGATCGCAGTACTGGAGTCATGCAGGCCGCGCACCAGGCCGCATGACGTAGGTCCAGATCTCGATCACGGAGCCCATCTGCCGCTCCTCAGGCGCGTGCAGCACGATGACCATGCTGCCGACGATGCACAGGACGCAGCCCAGCACGCCAAACACGTTCAGCTTCTCCTGCAGCAGGTAGTGTGCCAGCACCGCGCTGCGCAGGCATCACAACACAAACGGCATCACAACACAAACGGCATCACAACAAAACAGCGTCAGCAGTCCAGTTGCAGGATTTGACATGCTTACATCACAAAATCGAAGGCTGCGATTCAGAAGTGCCACACACGTGGGGCATAGTGCATCAGTGGATTGGCACAGTCTCGCCCACAAGCCCACCTGACGATGATGCTGAGGGCGCCGAGCGGCGTCACGAGGATCGCCGGCGCAAATGCATACGCGGCGAAATTCGCGACCTCGCCGACCACCAGCGACAGCATGCCAGCCCACCATAGCGGCTCCCGTAGATATGAGTATCCGCCGCTGCCTGTACATTTTGGAATGTTTGGAATAATTGTTCCTTGCGAATGATGGATGCGGCACGTTTCCGCCAATAGTTGTTTGATCGGCATAATGGTACATGTGACCGTGCGCCAGTTGCTCCAGGTCTGTGAAACATGGTGCTGAAGGTTCCTGAATTGCACTATGGACCGACCTGCTCGCAGGCCCTGCGCTCCCGCAGCCCGCAGGCCCTTCTTCTTGACGATGAAGCTGAAGCCGATGAAGACGCTGGATGAGATGGCCAGCACCAGTCCTCTGAAATTGTCATCGCTGCTGGCCATTTCAAGAGATGCCTGACGATTGCCTCAGGCCGAACATGCTGCTGCAGCTGGTCCCGTCTCCGGAGTAGCTTTGAATGCCTGACCTGTACTTGTGCAAGCAATAATGTGCAAGCAATAATAGGCGTTAGCTGGCTTGCTGCTCACAGGCTGGTTTGTATGATTGAATGCAGCGCCTGTCACTTCGGACAGCAACGCGCTAGCAGCAAGTAAATGGAAGCTGGCTTGAATGAAGATCGATCCCTGGTTCAGCTTAGCAGCGGTGGGTGCGAGCTTCAGAATGGTGGCTGGCGCGATACAGCTGCTTGTTCCGGGATGCTGCAGGCGAAACGGAGCTGTGTAAAATGTCAGAGTGCGGGAAAATGCTGAGTGGGGCACAGTTTCACTGGAAGCGAAAGGCCCAATCAATTGATATGGGGTGGTCTCACAAAAACGAGTTCAACAGTCGCAAGTTGCTCGAAAATCAGGCCATCAAAAGCGAAGTCGAACAATTGTGGCAAGACCAACAGGACAACAATCGTGTCAGCTGCACAGAAAGCAGTGCGGAGGCAAAACCGAGGGGGCGGCAAGTTCTGGCAAACTCTGTAGACAGCGAAACCATGTTGGACCGCACACGTGCAACACGCAATCTGCAGAATTTGCGATGTAAATCATTTCAATTTCGCGAATCGGCTGCTGCCACCATGCTGGCAGCGTCGGAGGTAGCGCGTCACGCGATGCGCAGCAGCATAATTCTGACACCTACAGCACGCACCGGCCAAAGCCGCTCCGCTTGCCGGCTTAACGAGACTGGAATATCGCGCCCGGATCACGAAGGCGCAATCGCATAGCAGCGCCCGCATGATCGCACGGGCGTCTGCTCCGGCCGCCAATTCAGCAGCGGTCAAAGCCTCGGGCGTCATCGGCGACCAAGCCGATTTGCTCTTCTTCTCGTTTCGCCTCACCTACATGAGCGCCGGCGGCCCCCGCATGTGCGGCATCTGCAGCAGTCGGACCCTGAACTCCCGGTTCTCCCTGTGCGCCTCCAGGACTTCCTGACGACCCCCTTCATGCCGCACCATCACGCTTCCCTGTGCTGGGTTGCAGCCTATGATGCGGGCCGTGTACCAGGAGTTCTGCGGCAAGCACATTCCGTTGATTCAGGCGTTGAAAGCAAATGCAGAAGCTTCTGTCAGCGTTCAAGAGCAGCACACTGATATGCGAGGCAACCAGGAGGTAGGTCTTGAAGGGCCCAGCAGACGCACGAGGCAACTGACACAGCATCGCAAATCTGGGTTGGGTGGCAGGCTGCAGCCCCCTGGGCGGCGCCTCTCCCTGAAAACGAGGGGACACCCACCTGCTGCACCAGGATCACGTGCACGGGTGCGCCAATGGCGCTCTGCCCCAGGCTGAAGATGGCCGCCATGCCCTGCGGGCCGCCGGGGACGCCGCTGCCGCCGCCGCCAGGCGAACAGCCGGGTACGCCGCCAGGCCCCGCCATGCCGCCGCCGAAGCCGGACCGCTGGTCCTGGCCGCCGTGCTGCTGCATCATCTGCGGGCCAGCCATGCCGCCGCCGCCCATGTGCTGCGGCGGCATGCGGCTGCAGGACAGAGAGGTGTGCACCGCGTAAGCAACGACCACTCCTTCTTGGAACGTTCCGGCGAGCCGCACCCAGCTGGTAGGCGCCAGCCAAAAGTTGGGAACCTCAGCAATGCCACATCCTAGCGGTGGAAGGTGATATAGTTTCGTACGACATCTGCAGCGTCGTTACCATGAGGCGGGACGCACCCGTATGGCGCGCTGTGCTGCTGCGGCATCATCATGCCGCCGCCGAGCTGGCCGAAGATGTCGCCATCCATCAGCCCCAGGTCCCCGCTGCCTGCACGCCCGGACAGACCACAAGGATTAGGACTTGCGAATACTACAGCTGGGAAATGCCTGGACAGAAACAGCATGCACAAGCTGGGTCCTGCTAGATGCGATTACATTGGGGTTCAGGTCGGTATTCAATGGGCGTGCTGCCAAAGTTGGCAGCCTGCCAGCCTTCCCCTGCCGCTCAGCCGGCTGTGCTGCTGAGGGGGACAACTCGTGCAGGTTCTCTGGATGAGCGAGCACAGCAGAAACAAACTGACAGGCTGTCAGTCCAATCAAGTCCCGCCAGCAGCACAGAGCGGCTGCGCTGCCCAGATGTGAAAGTATTTCACGAAGAGCAAGGCAATGAGCTCACCCAGCTCACCGGGCAGATCGTCGAGGTCGGCCAGCGGCGGGCTGTCCTGCCGCGGCTTTGGGGGCGCCCGCTGCGGCGCGGCATCCTTTTTGTGCAGCCACGCCACCTCGCCCTTGCTCACCAGCTCCGCCAAATCGATCTCTTCCTCCTCGTCTGCGCGCAGAGGAACGAAGCGTCATTTGGGGACATCCAGGGGACATGCAGACGGCACAGTTGAGAGAAGAGCGCCCTGCACCCTTGCCCTTGCCCACCAGCTCTGCCAGGTCTGTCTCCTCCTCCTCGTCTGCATGTCAGCAAGGCATCGCGCAAGTCCGGGCGAGCACACAAAAGAGAAAGATGGGCGGCGCGTCCGTGCACCGCGCTGGGCCCTTGTGGCCAAGTTGTCTGTCTTGTGCAGGGCACCGTTTCAGGGTCAACAGAGAGAAGGCAGCTGCGGGCGGAGGCCCATGCGAGGATCAGGAGAGGCACCATGCCCGCAGGGTAGGCACACGCTCGCACCACGTGAGCACCGGCATGAGCCCGAACCACACGATTACCCCTCGAACATTGCGGTACAGCTTGAATCAGGCTCGCCAGCGATGGCCACTCACTCGTTTCGTAAAGCAGCACGACGCGGCGCTCCCGCACGTTGATATCCGTGACGCGGCCCGGCCACCACCGGTTGTCGTCCGGCCAGTAGACCTGCAGCCACTTGTCCTGTAGTGCCGGCCTGCAACAACACCAGGGTACTGCAATCATGATCTTGTCGTAACAGTATCACAATGTTATGCCGTCCCTGCGTGCAGTAGCTCAACCACCAGAGCAGACAATGGCACTGCAGGCTGTCTGTGGCCTGCAGCAGAGCAAAGCACGGCCCCAGCACAGGGTCTGCTGGCACAAGCGAAACACAGGCAGCACGGACTGGCGCAGCCTGCAGGCGCACAGTCAACTGGCTAGTGATCACTACGGTATATGCTTGCTATTGCACACCATGCTCACTTCGCCAGCTTGATGAGGAGCCGCAAAGCATTTGGTGAACCTCACAGACTGCGCACTTGATGTCCTTCAGCTTCAGGCGGAGTTTGTCGTCGGGCGCGGTCTCCCACGCCTCCGCCTCCTCCTCGTCCTGCCCCGCGGACCGCGGCGCCTGCCCGGCCGCGCCGCTCTGCGGCCGCGGCGCCCGCCCCTGCGCCGAGTGGAAACCAAAGGAGATTGGCACATTGAACTTAACTTGTGAAGCAACACGACCTCGGAGACAGCAGGTGGCAAGCGGACCGGGAAGGCGGCAACCAGCAGGCCAGCCGACTTCTGTTCTACCTGCGGTCGACATTTGTCTCCAACGCTGTCAACTGTATTCGACAAGGACTTCGATTTTACCTTCCCTCGCCATTCCCTACCTAGTGGGGCGGGGCTCTGGAGGCCGGCGGCAGGGAGGGCGTCCGCTGTTGTTGAGGGACGCTGGGTGACCCGCTTCAAAGGTGGCAGCGACAGGTCCCCTTCTCACCTGGTGGGCGGGGGCCCTGAACGCTGGCGGCGGAGACAGCGGCTCCTGCTGCTCCGCCTGCTCCTGCTGCAGCCACTCCTGCCGGATCTCCGCCGCCTTGACGGATGCGGCCCGCCGCTCTTTGCCCTCCCGCCCCCTCCGCTCCTTTGGCGGCCCTGCAGTCCGCGGCGTGCAGCCCGCACGTCAGCCACAAGACGGGGCAGAGGCCAGCTCGAAGCAGGGCGGCGGGCAAGCTATGCCGCACCAGCGCTGTGGATGCTATCACTGCTCAGCGGTCGTGCAGCGCTGTTGCATGATTTGCGCTGGCATTTCGGTGCTGGCAGGCATCCTGCTCACCTGCGGGCGGCTTTTTCGCCTTCGACATGCCGCCGCTGTGAGTGTGCAGGCTGTCAGCCGGGCTGCCGCTGCCACCGCCGCCGCCGTTCAGCGCCGGCGACGCGTGCAGCTGCTGCATCGCCGACTCCAGCTGCTGCTGGTGTCGCGCCATGGCCTGCCGCGACGCCTGCACCTGCTGCAGCTGCTGCTCCAGACCCCGCACGTCCGTCTGCTCGGATGAGCACACAACAGTGTGTTGTCCAGTGTTCTTGAGTGTTTTGTCTTACACCACGGTGTCTTACTCAGTGATCTTGAGTCGGCATTCGCTGATTCACTTGCATCTGCACGAGTCAGGGGTCTGACTACAAGCCTGCTGCTGGCTTTGCCCGCCTTCACTGCGGACGGGACACGATTCTTCTGGCAAAGCTCGCAGGGACATGCAGTGGTGCGCAATCAGGGTCGCATCAAGGCCTCTGACTCTGGATGCAAACTCGATTGCGATTGCCAGTCAGCCAGCGTGGATCCAGGTTCCACCGACATGCCAAAGAGCCGAATGAGACAGCAAACTGTACTCACCTTTCGGATGGGCGGCAGCTGAATGGCCATGGCAGCAGGCGGCTGATAGTCAACACCGCCTATGGCTGCCAGCTTCGCCGAGCGCATTATCAACTCCTGCGCCTGGCGCTGCGCCTGCTGCAGCGTTGCGCGCATCTCCGGCGGAAGGTCTGCAGGTTAGGATAGTGCCGATCGACAACCTCTCAAATTGATCTGTGGGTTTGGTGCAATGTGGTTCATGTGCAATGTTTTGGACAGTAGAGGTCTGGTCGCGACAGGAGGGGGGTGTGAGCACGCACCTCCTGTCTGCATGTTTGGGGGTTCCTGTACCCGCTGCTGCACCATTTGTGGTACCTGCGGTGCGGCCAACGAGTGTTTCAAACCTCCTGTCGGCAGCGCGTGCTAAGCAGTCCAGCATGGATCCGCGTCGCGTCGAGTTTGCATTTCGGAGACTTGGCAGCTCATGGCTGAGGTCCGCCGCCAGCCAGTTGGCATTTTCCGCACCTCCACATCGGCGTCGCCAGTGCGGAACAGGTACTGCTGCGGGTGCTGCTGCTGCCAGGCGTTGTATAGCTGCTGCTGCGCCTGCTGCTGGTGCAGCTGCTGCTGGTGATGCTGCTGCTGTTGCTGCTGGAGCTGCGCCTGCTGCTGCAGCTGCAGCTGCTGCTGTTGCTGCTGGTGCTGCTGCTGCATCTGGTGCTGCAACTGCGCCTGCGCCTGCGGTTGCTGCTGGGCGTGCTGTGCCTGTTGCTGTTGCGCATGTTGCTGTGCCTGCTGCTGCGCATGCTGCTGCGCCTGCTGCGCCTGCTGCGCCTGCCCTTCATTCGCCAACATGCCGCTACTCTGCGGTTCCGCTGCCGGCGCCCTGCGCCGTCACCAGAACAGTCGAATCTCTGTTGTTGTACTTGCAACCGAGCCAGCAAGCTTCACAGGTATCATAACATGGCTGCGGGAGTGCTCGTACCCTAATGGGCTCTTGCAGCCTGCCGTACTCTGACACAGTGAGCGAACATCATCAGGGGAAGCAACAAGCAAAGTGCGGTGCAGCAAGTCTGTCGGCAGCTGTCAACAGCCCCATCCAGAGGTAAAGTCGCATCAGATCATGCGGGTGCTTCTCAGCAGGGGGGCTTGATTAGACACGGCTTTGAGTGCTGGGACAGGACGGAATTGGGGGGCACATGTGCTTATTGCGCACCCTGTCGTGGACTGCGGCATGCTGACTGCAGGCGACGGCGACTGCGCCATAGTTGTGTCTCATAAGCTGCTGGAAATGAGTAGCAAAATCTGGTTACGCTGCACGACGCCTTTTGTAAGCAAATCACGTGAGCACTGCCATGTCAGCCGTTGTCACCCTGCCAAGCTTGGTTGGGCCTGAACAGCGGCGCAGTTCACCCCTCGCTCGACCGCAACAGGCATGCTATGTCGCCTGTCGTCTGTCAGCGCGCGGGCGGCTCTGCAAAACGGCCGCACACCCTTTTTCCTCAGAGCGCCGGCGCTGTACCAGCAGCAGCTGCCTCTGACGTTCCCTCTCTGCAGCATGGTGCGCATCGGCATGTGCAAGGCTGGTGTCTGCACGCATGAATGTACCGCAATGATACACAAAGAACGTCAACGCTCCCATCTGCAGGTTTCACTGCAGACAGATGCCGTCGCAGCCGCAGCCGCGCGCCCCGCGCTGAACGAGAGGTGCTCACCACGTTCTACTGCGCCACCATATGGATCAGCAAAACGATAAACTTGCAGCGTGTTTATCGTTTGAGAGAGATGATGCAAAACCGCAGCGATTTCCAGAAGCTCGGGGAGGACATGGCCGCGCATGATGCAAAACGGGAAACCGTCATCAAGCAATCACGCGGTGAGTGCATTGCTGTCAACGATTCGTACAATGAGTCCATTCCATTTTTTCAGGCCTGCACATCATCCGTCTGATTGACTGCCTGTGCCATTGACTGCCTGTGCGTGTCCCGTTTTCCAAACGACAGCTCCCGCCTTTTACGGGGGGGGGGGGGGGGCGGGGGGGGGGGGGGGGGGGGGGGGGGGGGGGGGGGGGGGGGGGGC